>Ga0209187_1002898_pt1 | contig 15311 bp, 14 predicted proteins | sample BantaG_FD_187430 | JGI IMG/M metagenome (GOLD analysis project Ga0209187, IMG submission 187430) | Marine algal microbial communities from Bantry Bay, Ireland - BantryBay_4 metaG (SPAdes) (version 2) | ecosystem: Host-associated > Algae > Red algae > Unclassified | place: Bantry Bay, Ireland... | reverse complement strand
CCAACCGGCCGGTCGCCATGGCAGCGTCCCGCGCGCGACGACTCGCCCCGACGGTAAAGGAAACGCACGTCACCTGCTCACCGGGAAACCACAGCTGCGTGCGCACTCGTGCGACCGGTCGTCGTCCACGACGCCGGTCGACGCGCACGCGGCGTCGGGCGCCCTTGGGGAACAAAGACAAACAAGGCGGTGGCCCGTCGTCGTGGCACACACTCCACCGGCGCGCCGCGTTGGCCCCGGGCCGGGCTCGCTGCGACGGCCGCGCCGCGTTGCCCACGTCTCTGGCCGAAGCGCCGTCCGCGACGCCGACTCGCCACGCAGCTGGGCTGTGTCAAGGCCGCCGCCGAGGCCACCACCGTGCCACAACTGATTGGCTGGCCGCAGCGCAGCGGCCGTGGCGGGCCGGCCTGGCGCTCAGATCTGAGGTGCGCGGGGGGGGGGGGATGGATGGGCGCGGCATCAACCACAGACGTGCCTCGCGGCCCCCCCTCACCCCTTCACAGACTGACGTAGGCGGGCGGTGCGAGACCCGTGGGCGTGACGTGCCAGCGCAGCACCACAGACGTTCGTCTCTGCACGGGCAGCCTCAACAGAACGCGATTCTATTCCGGCGCGCGTTACCGAACAAGCAGGCAACAAACGCGATTCTGTTCAATTCATGTTCGGCTGCGCGGCTCTGGATCGCGGGATTTTTCCAGAAACGGGTCGAACACACGAGCTCAACGGTCTTAATGCAGATTAAGAGGACAGCGTCTTAGACGACGCAAGAAGGTGAAGTGTTCCAGCGTCCTTTGCTTGTAGTTAAACTATTAAGAATTTGATGAATTGGTCTGCTGACCGTTGCACCTCGGGCTGGACCTTCCCGATGTGCAGAGAGACCCACGTCCATTTTGTTTTGCGCGCTACGATCTCTACGCTCAAAGAGACAACCAACAGCCCGGTGGACACAGACATCTCAACAGTTCCATGTAAAGCAAACACCGTGCCCAGAAGGACAAGTAACAAACACACTGAGCACAGCAGCAAGTCAGTCCTTCTATGGTCAGCTACGTCAAAAACAAACCAAGCTCAGGTCACAACCAGCCACCCAGCCAGAAGAACCGTAGATCCACGGTCGTGCGTACAACTTTTCAGTGCATGTCGAGGTCGGAAGGAGACGGACCACAAGGAGCACGCGGGGGGGTTGGGGTGGAGGGGCATTCGTTGGCAGAGAGTGTGGCATGGAACGTACGCTTGGCGTCGAGAAGCGCTCATGGAGGGGATGCGTCCACAGAGCGGGCGGGCATGCGAGGCAAGGGCAAGGAGCCGCAGTGGGACGAGATGGAATGGTGGCGTCGGGGGCAGGGCGGCAAAGCGGCAGCGCGTTGCAAGAAAGTTGGCGCTAGACTCCGGTGGGCAAGGACGACATGGGTGACGACGGTGCGCGGGGCGTGGGTGGATGGGTGCGCGAGGTGGAAGGCAGCTTGCCACATTGAGGTCTCACATGGAGATTGCACGACGACGCTCGTCCAACACTGCTGTGAAGTTTCTGCCAAACTTGCGGACACGTTTGATGATGCGAGCATGCATTAGTCGACAGTTGGATGTTTAAGTACGCGTAGAGATGCGACCTTGCTTGGTTCTTCGTAAGGCACCGGATTGGGGCCGTTTCGCTCATGAGGGCCCAGCACATGCATGGTTCCCCCTCGAGAGAGGCCAGCAGTATCAGCGAACACAATGGCGTTCTGTTCGGGCTTTGTTGCTCGACCAGACGGACCAACAGATCGGCTATTGTTTTCATGTTGCCAAACAAACATTTCTGTTCGGCGATCTGTTGGCTTCCCCCGTGCAGCGACGTTTACAATGGCTCAGCCGCTGCGGTTCGGCGTGTGGAAACCGCACGAACTGCCAAGCTGTCACAAGAGCACGAGGGGCCGGGGCTTCAACTGGTCAGTTGGGACGCCCCTCACCGCACCCAGCTTCGCGGCGCAGAGCGTTCGGCATCCCCTGACAGCTGCGCCAGGACGTGGGGTCGTGCGAAAAGGAAGTCCCGTCCACCTCGGAGCCGCCGGCAACACCAACTGTGCCGGCCTTGAAAAATATCTCCCAAATTGCTGACCTCTAAAACTTGGCGGTTGCAGAGTGGTTGCAATCATTCAACAGCGTACATAGACCAATAGAAAGGCTAGGAATCATGTGAGCTCCTTACACAATCTCCTCATGCAGCTCTGCGCACTGGAAACGCACATCAGGATCTCAAGAAATCTGAAGAAATTTGTTGATCTCATGCGAAATCACAGGTCTGTCTCATAACCCTCTCCATGCCCTCTTCAGGCCTAAGCGAGCGGCTCAAAAATCTCAGGAAATCTCATTGTGGGTTGCAATGGCTCTGCGTGACTCCTGCAAGACACGTTGATTGGCTTGCAAGATTACTGGCGGCAACTCCCAGCCAATAGTTTGATCGTGGCTTATCAAACAGCCAATCCGACTTCGTTTCTATGCTGCGTCGTCGGCTCGGCCTCCCTTCTCTCTGCAAACGCCATTTTTTGGAGGTTAGCAATAGCATCGAACGGTGACTCGAGACCGACAACCCGGGGGCGGACGGGCCAGAACGTCGCTGCAGGGTGCAGGCCGGCCGACGGCCAGCGTCCCATGTGTTGGGAAGGTAACTGGTGCTACCAGCCAATGAAAGCGTCCCCTTAGCACTATTAGTGCCAGCCAATAGATTCAGTTCGTTTCATGCGCATCGGTGTTTGATTGGACCACATGACGTCGCACCAGAGCCGCACATGAAAAACACGTATGCAAAACGTAGCCCCCCTTACGTACGTATTCAATAACTGTTGGCTGTCAAAACGAACCAAAACCACTCGTATTGTGATTCGTTGGACAGAGCTCACCCAACGGAAACTGGCGATTTTGTGAATGGCCCGGCGGGACGAAAGAGCAGCACAAAGGAACGTCTCAGCGGCTCTGAAGACGTGAAGGCGGGCACCATTCATCAGGCATGACCGTCAGCATGAGCTGTACAGTCTCTTCTGTCGTATGACGCAAGCCTGCCGTCGCCAGCGAGCGGCTGGACGAGCTTTTCTCACTGACATGCGTTTGGTTTATCCCTAAACAGACCGACGATCGCCCAGCGGCAGCTCCACTTCCGACGAGCGGCCTAGTCATGACGCATTTGCTTCATAAGTCGAAGAGAGTGCGGGGCCCTTTGTACATCAACTGCAGCATTTAAGCAAAAACGTACAATGTACTTTCATATGTGAGACTCAGCCAGGGAATTTACTTTGCCGTTTACAGAGGCCATCTCCGCTCCAGGACGCCTCGGTTCCGGAATGATTATTACCCCTGTCTGCTCGCGGCCGGCGATTGGGGGTGCTGGCACGATGTGTTATACGTTGAGGTATCCAGCAGAACGGCCGGGCAACAGCGGCGGCTGCAGCGGCCCCTCTGACTGTCCGTCCGTGCTGGTCGAAGACATGGAGTTCGCCCCGCGTGATGAGAATCACGTCACGCTGGCTGCCGCCAGCCATCAATAGAAGATTGTGACAGGACCCCTGTGCCAATCACATCCCTCGTGGACAACGTGCCTGAGACGTGCGGGCCAGGTACCTGTACGCGCGAGAGGCTGCAACGTTGGTACGGGTTCACAGAGCCGCGTCGTGTGCCCTTGTGGACTGGGGAACTTGAGGTGAGCCACCAGAAGGCTCACGGGGCCAGATTCGCGCTGGAGTCGCGGGCCTTTCGCACTTGCCAGCCTCCGCGACGTCTCCGTCTGCTGCGCTTCCCGACGCCTTTGTCCCACGGGTGACTTGCGTGCAGTGGGCGATGGATGGCGGTCGGAGCGTCCATGGACCCAGGCGACCTGCTGACAGGACGGAGGACGAGAGAGGACCCGATGCGACCATCACAGACGGTGAAACCATGCCAGGGATTGCGGGGGGCGGGGGAGGTGGGGACCGCGGAGGTGGGGAGCGCGGCGGTGTAGAGGAGGCTTCCGAGGTTGGTAGCGTGCTCATTGGGAGTGTGATGGGGGGCGATGAAGGCATGGGGGTTCGCCCTTCGGTCGTTGATGCTGCCACACGAGCAGAAACCCCGGGACCGGCGCCTAGGGCTACTGTCACCGAAGGTGGTGGCGGCCATTCGGGCGGAGCTGGCGAGGCGCCAGGCGCCGGGGGAGGACGCGAAGGCGCCTCGCAACGCGGTGCTCGTCGAGCTGGGGCTGGCCGCAAGTCAGCCGCCTTTCTTCAGGCGCACGCCCCCGGACAACAGCGACTCTCGTTTGAGCGTCCAGCTCGAGTGTCCTCGGCCACAAGGCCCTCTGAGAGGCCGTCGCGCGGGGCTGCATCCGCAACACGACATGCACGGCCAACGTCAACAGCACCACGCGCGGGGCCACACTGTGGGGCGGGCGCCGGTTCTCGGGCCCCTTCAACTGCTACACTACCTAGGCCCCCATCTTCTCCGCCTGGCGCAGCTGATAAAGCCCCTCCTCGACCAACACCCGCGCCTTCTTCAAGGCGATCACCGGCGGCCCGACGTGGTGGGGTTCGTCGGCGCTCGCCCTCATTGAGTGCTCGATCAACATCCCCACAAATGAAGCCCCCGTCGCCGCCTCCGCCGCGTCCCCCCTCCAACAGTTTGCGTCGTTCGCTACGTGCGTCTGGCACTGGGCATCCTCCACCAGCAACGTCGCCCAGTGCACGCCCTCCTGGGCTTTCGGCGGCTCGACCAGCTTCTTCAGCTGCTGACGCTCCCACGGCTGGATTGTGGGCTGCGCCGAGACGGACGATGACACCACTGCCGACGGCGCCCAGTGGGACAACACCTGCCGGTTGTGACGGCGGCAATGGAGATGAAGTCCTCGAGGAGGAAGACGTGGACGAAGGCGGTAGTCTGCACGGACATCGGCCGGCTGTGGGTGTTGGCATCCGCGGACATGGGGGAGGCACCCATGATGGTGAGTGCGCTGCTGGCGGCGGTGGCAGTGCCGGTGTGCGCCTGCTGCCTGTCGATGAAGATGCCCTAGCGGACCTTCTTGACACGCCCGTCGACGGTGGTCACGACAGCGACGGCTCCGACGCCGACTCCACCACCGCTGTTGAAGATGATGACGAGGACGGGGAGGACACCTTGTTTGAGATTCCCATCGACGTGCCGAACGCGGCGGAGAGCGGCCGGCCGAACGGGCGTCAATCGCGGGGATCTCCACGTGCTTTGGGGGGGGGGGCGAGCAATTCGGCTGGTGCAGAGTCGGGGAAGGACGCGCGGCAGCCAGGGTCGGGGTGGCGAGGGCCCCCTGTCTCGACCGTGGTGCTGGAGTACCTCTTGGCTATTAAGACGGCCATAGTGCGCGACCCTGCCTACTTCAAAAAGATCGCCAACCTCATGATTGTGCCTCCTGACCCTATTACGAGCAGCAACCCGTGGTCACCTGATATCTACTACCTACCGCGGGTGCTCCTCTACGCTCCGTACGACATGAAGGGCAGCAGGGAGCTGCGCTGCCCGATTTGCAACTCCGACAAGGTGGGACTGGACGGGTATACCGACTTCCGCAGAGTCGTAGGCCTCGAAAACTCCCTGTTCACCATAGCGCGCCGCTACCGCTGCAGGCAGCGACACAAGGGCAACTGCTTTGCGGCGTGGGACCCGCGGCTCGTTGCAGCGGCGCCCTACCACGTTCAGGAGGCATTCCCCGTCATCTTTACGCATCGCCTGGGCGTCACTCGGCAGCTGTTCGACTTGATGCGGACCATGTACGACAGCGGGCGAGGCATAGGCCCTTTTGCGGATATGGTGAGGGAGAACCACACCCGGGCGCACCACCGCAAGATGCTGTCCTTCCTGTCTCGCCTCTCTGAGCACATTTCCCCCACGACAACGGATGGTCAGGCGCAGCTGCGGTCGCGAGTCGACTCCTCCAAGAAAGACCTGCCGCTGTTCTCGTCATTCAAGGACACCGCGGGCTACAACGGCTGCTACGGGTCGCGCAACTTTTTCCGCAAGGTATACACCGCGCACATGCAGCAGCTGGAGGCGTTAATGAAGAAGCGTAGCGCCATGGTGTCCGCGCGGATGCTGTCTGGTGACCACTTTTTTAAGATCCTGAAGTGCAATTTCACGTTCAACGGCAAGCGGCTGTTCCTGGCCGCCTACTCGCTTGTCAACGAACACACAGAGGTGATGGCAGTCCTCCTTACGCTCACCAAGTCGCTCGAGGAGCTGCGCGACATGCTGGAAGGAGTGCAGCGGCGCATGGTAGCGTTGGGCCACCCACCGCTCCGGGTGGACCTTTTTTTCACGGACAACCCGGTGGCCGAGGCGTCGTTCCTTGAGGGCATCTTTCCGGGGTTGGACAAGGGGGACGAACAACGCCTTCCAGTCGGTCAAGACGCGCCCGAGGGCCGGGGGGGTGGAGATGTGCACGCCGATCCGCCGGCTGTGGGAGCCGCCCCGCCTGACGCTGCTTTTACGGGTGGTGCATCCGTGGCCACGTCTCCGACACGGGCAGGCGGTGGACAGCCTACTACCAGGGGTGGGCGAGGGCGTCGGCTGCGCATGCTGGAATTCCCGCCCGGCCACCAGCTGTCGTACACCAAGATGATGGCTGAGACACACAGCGCTCTGGACCGATTCTGTCGGGACTTGGGCCTGGAGAACGGTCCGGTCGTCATCGGCATGGACGCGGAGTGGACTGTGACTGCTGGACCGAAGGGGCGTACGTCGAGCAAACTGCAGCTGTTGCAGCTGTCGTCGAGGTCTGAAACGCTCGTCATCCACCTGTCCCGTTTGAGGAGTGTGCCCCACCAGCTGAGGTCGCTGCTGGCCAACCCGTCCGTCTTCAAGGTTGGAAAGAACGTGGGCGGCGACGCAGCGAAGCTGCTGCGCGACTACGGCGTCAAAACCGAGCGCTACCTGGAGCTCGGCCGACTGGCCAGCAAGCGACAGTTGGTGCCGAGCGGCTCCATCTCTTTGGTGGCTTTGACCAGGGCGTTGTTGCGGAGGGATCTCAACAAGGAAGAGTCCCTGCGGATGTCCAGCTGGGAGCACGAGCTCTCCCCCGAGAAGGTGCAGTACGCCGCCCTTGACGCGTACGCGGGGCTGGCGCTGTACGAGAAGATCCAGGAGATGGGGTCTCCGATTCCTCTCCCGGCCTCGCTCGTTTCAGGAACGTCTGTGTTGCTGTCCGACCCCAGCGGGACCCAGCGAGTGGCGCGGTGCACGGTGGTGGCCAACCAAAAGGAAAAAGTCGGCAACCTCATCATCGCGGCAAAGAGCAGGATCATGGTGCAGGTAGATGAGGTTCTGCTGCCCGCCTTCCGGCTGCCGTTCCCCATTGGCCGCGCTCCTAAGACACTCCGTGAATTTGTTGCTGACGCCGTCGGGCGGGGCGTCGCTCCCATCATCGTCGTTCCCTGTGACAACCTGCGTGATCCTACGCATCCCGTTGAGGTCCAACGGCTGAGCGAGACGGCCGAAGCAGCGGAGGTACGAGATGGACTCGATCCAGGTGGGCAAACTTTTGACGCCCTCCAAGGGTTTGCGGCAGCGGCCCGACCAGTGTGCGACACCGGCGTGCTTCATCGTGGTGGGGCAGCGGTCGGTGCGGCGGCGACGCGTGCGGCAGCGGGCGGTCCTACCCTGCCCGAGGTTGAGCCGGAGGGAACTGGCTTTGGAATCGACGATGACGACGACATGGATTGGAGCGACACCGAGGCGGGGGATGCCGACGCGATGCGTCGCGGGCTCGCTAGTGGGGTTCGCGGTGACATCATGCACGCGATGGACAGGTTGCTCAAAAAGCTGTCCAAGAACCACGGCATCATCGCGCTCTTCAGCCGTTGTTTTGCATCGGCGTTGATGCTGTACAACAAGGCGGATGCGGAGGCAGCGAAGGCGGTGGCGGCCGAGGTCTACAAGGACATGACCTGGGACCAGGTTATGTTTCGGCAGCCGGAGTGGGTCAACCGCCGGGTGCGGCGTTTTGTGCCCGCGCCGGCCGTGCTCGAGGAGCGTCTCAAGGGCGTGTTCAACCAATTTGGCCCCGTCGTGGATGCCTCCACCGGCCAACCTCTATTCAACGCCGCAGCAAAGGAGGCGGCCAAGAACGTGCTGGAGCTGGCGGCGGGGGGATGGCTGTCGGACCCACCGGGCGTTGGCATGTACGTCCTGCGCCGACGCGACCGCAATGGCCTACCACTGTGGCTGTGTTGTCGGGGGACAAACAGCAACGAAGGAAGCGTGCATCAAAAGCTGGTCAAGACGTTTTTGAGTATGAAGGGGGCCTCAGCCGAGATCATTCACTATGTCCTGCTGGAGTGGTTTCACCGCACGAACATCCGTGCGGCTCACTACAACCGCGGGTGGCCCTTCTATGGGCACTACGACACGCGGATCGTGGACGCCATCGTCGATTTGCAGCAGCGCGTCTACGGGCGGCGTGTCTCCTTCATGAACCACATGTGCGCATCCGACTTTGACCTGCCGGAGTTCTTTTGCGGTGTAGCCCCCGTCTCTAAGGCCGACCGCGACGCCAGCGGCCTCCCCGACGGCACGATGCTGGAGACGGTGATGCCTGCGCTGCCGCTCCTGTCGGAGCAGAAGAGGTTCCTCTCCGAGAAGATGGAAACCGGCATGCCGGTGTTGCCCGTCCACACCGTCGCCGAGAAGCGGATGTACTTCCACGTCAAGGCGGACCTACGGCGCACGCTCGGCCACGACCCGACGCCGACGCAGATGGCCGTCAAGTTCAACCACCGCGTGTCCGAGCAGTTTGTCAAGCTGATCGACGACGGGGAGCGGGACAAGGAGGGAAAGCTGAAGAAGATCAAGTCGCCCCCCATGTTCTACAAGATGGCTGCGCACATGCAGATGTACCAGAAGTTATACGACCGCAGCCAAAACACGACCAGCACCATTTCGCTTTTCTCCCCCAACCAGCGGCGCCAAGACGTAGCCGGGGCCAATGTCGAGTACATGCCGTTTGGTGGAGACGTAGGCGAGCCCATCCACGAGTACGAGCACCCGCACACGGGTGCCACGCCCAACGGTTCTCCGTCGTCGCCGCCCGCCCTCACCAGGCAACCAGCGACTGCGCTACACGAGCCACCAGCCGAGCCGAGAGGCGGGGCCGCGCCGCTACCACCTCTGGGCTCGCTGCCCCCTTTGGCACCACCTCCGTCAGGTGCGGGCGCGGTTGGCGTGGGCGCCTTTCCGCAGCCCAGCTTGCCGAGAGCGCTGCTGCCGCGTAGCATGACGTCCAGCTCGCCCGCCACCCTGACGGCCCCGCTTGCTCTGCCGTTGGACTGGAGCCGCTCTATTGCGGACCACCTACTTCCCTCCCTGCTTGAACGCATCCAGCAGCCGCCTGCAGCGGGAGCTGCCATGGCGACCCCCGATGCTGCGCTGGGCGCCGCACCAACCCTTCTGCCACGCGTCCCTGCGGCCGTATCCTCTCCGCCATCCGGTCAAGTCGGCCAGACGGCGTCGGCGCCCAAAAAGTTGCGGAGCCCGCGGCACTGCGCTCTGTGCGAGCGGCTGTCGTGTCCCGGAAAATCACGGAGGGCCACGGAGGGCCGCTTGCACGCACCCGACGAAGGGCCCGGCGGCGGCCAATCTAGAGTCATCAAGGAGCGGTGCCGCGGCTGCGTCCAGCACGGCGGCAAGGCTCATTGCTCCTCATCCGAGAGCGAGCAGCGGGTCGGCGTCTACGCGGCCGCGATCCAGTTCTTCCGTGCCGCCCGGAGCTGAACAGTCCCCCAGACGTCGCCGGAAGCGAACAAGGAGCGCGGACAGGGGGTCGGGGACGTGACTGAGGACCACTCGTTTGTTCATAGACTGGTCGTATTTTCATGTTTCTCTGTGTGCACAGGAATACTCGAGTTCAAGGACATCGTGGTGCTTGGTGCTCACGTGGAAAGCAATATACTCATACGTCAAAGAATGCATACACTCCCCCCGTGCGTGCCACCTGCTGCACCAGACGTGCGTGCCAGCTTCTATAAAGAAAAAAAGCTCACCCGTCCACACCCACTCCACCCAGCACCCCCCCGGGCACACTGGCGCCTCATTCTCCATCGCGGGCGCTTCGGCACGTGCGACGGCCACCCAAACACAAGGGGATGTCCATGCATGAGATAGGCTTGTAAAAGCTGTCCTGCTGCACCGGCGCGGAGGGATTGGTGTAGTTAACGATCCCGGGGTAGTCAGCAACCGCGGGGTAGTCGGCGACAGCGGGGTGCTTGAGGTCTGCCGCGTGGTTTGGGCTCTCGGGCATGTTGGAGTTCACGGGTTGGTTGGCGTCTGCGGGTTCGTTCAGGTCTGCCGGCATGCTGGCGCTGAAGAAATGGGGGTCCTCGATGGGCTGCTCCGCGTCGGCGTCCTTGCGGCAGTCGGCCTCCACGGGATGGCGGCCGATGATGAGTTCATTGGCAATGAAGCGCTTATTGGGGTTGACCGGCTGGTTGGAGGTGGCCGGGGTCCGCAGGGTCGCACATAAAGTCAGCGCACTGGCAGATTTGATGGTGTCCGGAGCCACACTACCTTGACAGTACCGCGCAAAAAAAAACAAAAGTTATCATGTATTTGATATGGCCTTCATGTATCATCTAACTTCTTTCAAGTCGCAGTGCAACCGACTGTCAGGTTCCTTATCCAAGAGTCAGGCGAACGATGGGCATTTATCTGGAACCTTTCCTTCTGATCCACGCCCTCTTCCGTCTGTCGAAGAGGTTTTCGATGCTAAACGAATGGTGTATTTGAGATAAAGTTCTCAAAGCCCGGACGTCAGCAGTGCCACGCTCACGACCATCGGGGAGCCAGAGCTCAACCTCAGATGGGAGGCATCAGCAGTGCCACGCTCTCGACCATCGGGGAGCCAGTGCTCAACCTCAGATGGGAGGCATCAGCAGTGCCACGCTCTCGACCATCGGGGAGCCAGTGCTCTACCTCAGATGGGAGGCATCAGCAGTGCCACGCTCTCGACCATCGGGGAGCCAGTGCTCTACCTCAGATGGGAGGCATCAACAGTGCCACGCTTTCGACCGTCAGGGAGCCAGTGCCCAACCTCGGATGGGTAGCATCAGCAGTGCCACGCCCCCGACCATCGGGGTGCGAGTTCTTATCGCCGGTTGGGAGAAGTTAGCCACACCACGTGTGGTACCAACAGGACCGCGTCCTCCACCGCTCGGGACCATGTGATCGACGGATGGGAAACGTACCTCAACGCCATGGTTAGTGGTGCAGTTCATCTCAAACAGATACATGTTGGGTGAAGAGTCGAAGTCGTGTACGCATTGCACGGGCTTGGCGACACTGAGCGGCAAGGGAAGAGAACACGGCGGCGGTGGACGTGAGAACACGACTTGATGGTCCAGTGGCGGTGCCAAAGGAAGATGGGAAAGCCCAGGAGGGACGCTGTGGTGTGACTGACAAGAGTAGGGTGATGCTCCTCAGGTTACCCTCTTATTCAGTTTTTGAAGCAAGCACGACGCTGGTGGGGGCAGAGCGATAGTGCACGAGCTCATGAGCAGGAGAGCAGGAGAGGTTCTCGCTTCGAACACAGGTTGGCGCTCGTTGTAACTTGCGCAAGCAGCATGGTGGCAGCGCTAGGCTGGACAGCGCAACGTGACTTCCGATGCTCCGGTGACTGTCTGCATGCGTGTGAAAGCATCAATGGAGATGCCTTTGTCAGTGCCCGGAGACTCCGCCCAGACCAGGACTACAGTAGATACGGACCCTATGGACAAACCATCCTCGCTACTCAAAGCCGCATCGCGACGCGCACTCACGACAGCGCCAAAAAGCCTTTCAGTGAGAGCCCTTCGAGCATTTCAGTGACAGCTCTTGCAGCATTCCAGTAACAGCTCTTAGAGCATTCCAGTGACAGCTCTTGGAGCATTCCAGTGACAGCTGTTGGAGCATTCCAGTGAGAGCCCTTCGAGCATTTCAGTGACAGCTCTTGCAGCATTCCAGTAACAGCTCTTAGAGCATTCCAGTGACAGCTCTTGGAGCATTCCAGTGACAGCTCTTGGAGCATTCCAGTGACAGCTGATTGGAGCATTCCAGTGACAGCTCTTGGAGCGTTCCATTGACACGTCTTGGAGCATTCCAGGGACCAAGGATGGAAAAAATGATGCATTATCGCCGGGAAGATCGATTAATCTATCGATTAATTTATCAAATATATGCATTTCGATCAATCATTCATGTTGGTGTTTTACAAGTCCGCCGCCGGTCGAGGCAGCTCCCGTGTCGCCACCACCGATCGAGGCCGTGGCCCCAGAAGCTTGGTCACGGGGGCAACAGGCACCTCCTGGTCTGAAACGAAATATAGATTGAATGTACCCGATCTGGGAACGATTAATCGTGCATGTCATCGTAGACTAAATGAAATATCGAGATGTATACATTATATGCGAACCATCGATACCAGTGACAGCTTCTTCCGCATTCCAGAGACAGCTCTTGCAGCATTCCAGTGACAGCACTTGGAGCATCAGTGACTGCTCCAAGGGCATTCCAGTGACAGCTCTTGGAGCATTCCAGTGAGAGCTTTTGGAGCGTTCCAGTGTCAGCTCTAGGAGTATTCCAGTAATTGTTTCTGAGCCAGTCATTTGACCGCTATTAGAGCCCTCTGGTGAAGTTCCTTTGACATTGCGCATAAGAGCTCTGGAAGCACTTCCGTGTAAGCCGAGGGAGCATTTCAGTGAAAGCTCCTTGAGCATCTTAGGGCTCGTTTTTGAGCTGGTGCTCCGAACGTTTCCCTGGGCATGTGAGCAGCGATGCTTGCGTTTCTCTGCCTGGTGCGTGGTGGAGATACCTGGCATGTGGAGTGGGCGAGTCCCTGACGAGGCTGGCCGCCTATAAATGTCGATATTCCCTTCCCCTTCTCTGCCTTTTTTTCCAGCAGCATCCATTGTTCTTGCCCTGTGCCATCGGACCGCCCACCCATCCCCTCACAAGCTACTCCCTCTTCTTCGTCCCTGCTGTGCCGCTGCCCGAGCCTATAACGACCTCGCCAGTCCCCGTAGCCGTGCACGTGCAGCGATGGCGGGCTCGCGGTCCATCTCCCATGCCCTGCCGGCCGTTTCTCGCTTGCGCCACCTTCCTAGCCCTGCTTCCGCCGCGGCCTCACTCGAGGGGAGTGCGGCGGCGTCAGCTGCGGCCAAGCGTCCGGTGCCACCATCTGTGCGGCCGACGACCGGGTCTCCAACTTCTGGGCCGCGGTCTCGAGTCCGCTCGGGGTCAGCATCGGCGGCCGCCGTCCAGGTCGAGGATCTGATGGAAATCGAGGCCGAAGTGGCCCCCGGGTTCGTCGGTCGGTCGACACCGTCGGGGTCGTCGGCCCATAGCGGGAAGGCCGCGCGATCGGCCTCGATAGCCGATAGCGTCGACGCCTCGCGTTCGGGCTCGTCGCGCCTAGCGGGAAGCTCGAGGACGTGCCGCGTCTCATCGTCCTCCGATGACGGCGAGCGTATTATCAAGCCGAAGCGCAACCGCTTCCGCACGCGCATCGGTACACGAAGCAGCCTTTCCCCTTCGGTGCTTAAGCCTGGGTCAACTGGACGAGCCGCTGCTTCGCCCAACCCGACCACCACAGCGCACACCCAGCGCCCGGTGGCCTCCGTGCCAGCCGTACGTGCTACAGCGGAAGCGTCGCCGGCCGCCTCGCCGGTTCTGGTGTTGGCTGCTGCTCGACCTGGGGCGTCCGCCGCTGAGCTGGCTGCCCCTCCTCTGATGCGAACTGCGGCGCACCACACTCCGCCACGGGTTTCTGCAGCGGCGGTCGGCGCACCCGCTGTCAGCGGGTCCGCTCCCCACGCGCAGTTGGCTCTTGCTATGGCAGGGCTGGCGGGTGCAGAAGAAGCGGTGGCAGCCAGTGAAGCCTTGGTGGCTGCCCGCGAGCCCGCTCTGGCACAGGCGCAGTTGTCTCTGAAGCGTGCCAAGATAGCTCGAGGCCACCACAAGGATATAGTGAACGCCATTATGGCGTCGCAGGGGATGACGCTGGCCACCGTAGTGTAGGTAGCATCTGAGAGCTGGGTTGGACTTACAGAGGTAAACTGCTCGCGATTTCGATTAGGACTTGTACAGCCGTTCTTCCAAAAATCCCGCACTCCAACAGTGGCAAAAGAGTTCCAAATTGGCCTCTACGACCCCGCAGAGGCCGATTTGGAACACTTCTGGGACCTTTGCAGTGCGGGAGTTTTCAGAGAACGGCTGTATGAAAAAAATAAGAAAAGGGTGCAGAGCGCGACGAACAGCCTCGGCGCGTGCCACAAAATAAGGAAAAGGGACAGATGAAGTTCACGGTGGCCATACTTAGCCACCTTTTGCGCCTCCCGCCGCACCGCCGCCTCCGCCACGCCGGGGTCGGCCGCCACCCTCTCCAGAAGCTTGGACGACAGGGTGGCGGCGACCGACATGTCCCCCCACGCCAGCGCCCCGGAGCCAACGCGCGCGGCACGCACGTCGAAACGCACGCCGCGCGCGCCAGCGTCCACGTCCGCCTCCACGGCCTGCTCGAGCACAACGTCCGTCCACTCGGGCGATGCCGCCAGGGCGTCGCGCACGAGGTATAGGATGCGCGAGTGGCGGCGCGTGCGCCCCGGCGCGCGCTCCGAGCAGTCGCCCACGAAGAGCGCGCCGTGGGGGTCCACGTCCGCCACGCACACGCAGCACAGCCGCATGTATGTGGCGACCGGGGGGACCCCCAGCCACAGGCGGACCGCCACCCGCATAAACGGCACCGGTAGAAGGGTGCCGGTGAGGCCAGCATTCGGCAGCGCCGCGAGCCAGGCGCTGACGCCGTGCCCGCGCACGCCGGCGAGGCGCCCCCGGTCCAACAGCGACAGTGGGAGGGGTTATCCGCACGAGCGCCGCGCGGTACACCCCCCGCGCCAGGTCCCGCTGCGTTGGCGGGCGGGGCGCCGCCAGTATGGCCGCCCAGCTCCCCCCGCCGTCCCCCGCCGCGCTTGGTAGGCATAATGCCAAGCTGTGCGTGGCGGCGGGGGCGGAGTGAGGGGGTGGGGCGGTGCCGGCGGCGCCCCCGTCGTCGGGAAGCGTGGGAGGAGCAGCCGCGTCGGCGGCGGCCGGCGAGAGGGAGCGCAGCAAGGCGGGCGCGAAGACGCAGGGCGTCGCCCAGGCTGCCTGGGGGCCCCACAGGCCGGCACGCGGGGGCAGCGCCGCAGGCCGCGAGGGCGGGAGGCGGGGTGGGCGGGCAGCGGCAGGGACGGCGCCGACGGCGGGCGCCCCGCTCACCGGCCCCGCAGTAAACGGCGCAGCGGCGGCAGAGGCCGCCATATAGCGGCCAGGTGCGAAGCGAG
>Ga0209187_1002892_pt1 | contig 15326 bp, 16 predicted proteins | sample BantaG_FD_187430 | JGI IMG/M metagenome (GOLD analysis project Ga0209187, IMG submission 187430) | Marine algal microbial communities from Bantry Bay, Ireland - BantryBay_4 metaG (SPAdes) (version 2) | ecosystem: Host-associated > Algae > Red algae > Unclassified | place: Bantry Bay, Ireland... | reverse complement strand
CAATGGCTATTTTCACGGTCAATATCGTCCAGTTGTGGATCGCGATGCTCCTGCTGGAGCGATTCCCTGCCCGATTGCAGCAAAAAATAGTGTTTCTGGCGGGGCTCTTGTCACTATCGGTTATGCTCTCTCTTGGGGGAATATCCTTCATCAATGGTAGTCCAATTGCGCTGTCCTCGGGTACAAGGGAAGGATATGCAGCAACTCCTTATGCTGACTATAATACGTATACTTACGGGCTGATTTTATCGTCAATGCTGGTCTTGGCATCAGCTCGATTCGGGAGGGAAATGTCAACTCGCTTCGTAGTAGCAATTCTAGGGCTCTGTGCGGTCCTATGTGGATTCGCACTGGTCTCTGGCTCTAGGCGCACTCTTACAATCGTGGTTCCCTTTCTTTTAGTCTACCTTGGAGTCACCATTATAAGGAGGGGCTTTGTTAAGGGGGGCGGGGCGATGCTACTCTCCATAATGATGGTTTTTGTTGTTGGGTTCGTCTTCATAAACGGCAATATATTTGATCGCTTTGTCGATCGAATGGAGCTTGACTTCGTTGAAATGCTAAAGGTCAAGGCATGGAGAGCTACCGGGGTGTTCACTGGCGAGTATGGGTCGGGTAGCGAGCGGACAGAGCGCTGGGCTTTAGCCCTCGACGTATACAAAAATTACAATTTTGGAGAGATGCTCTACGGTAGAGGAACACGTAGCTTCTACGAAGATCCGCAGATAAATCCAACTAAGGGAGGGAAGGATCACCCGCATAATTGGGCTCTTTCTGCTCTACTTGAGGGAGGAGTCCTCAAATTGGGGCTTCTCGGGGGAGTTGTGGCAACTATCTATGGCAGGGTATTCTTTGGGCGGCGATATTGTTATGGGGTCACCGGGCGCTACGCTATCGTCTCGCTGCTTACGTTGTGGTTCGTCTATGCCTCAATCAGCGGCGCAGAGTTTTTTGCATCTAGGCACCTATTGGTAACGCTCTTTTTGTTCTTTTGTCTATCAAACTGGACAGCTCTTCAAAGTCGAAGACGCATTTTAGAGGAAGGAACGAAATCTTCCCAAATTTGAGCACATGACAGACTACGAGAAATATTGGGAGGGGCAGACATCGCCTCTGCATCGCCGCAATGATAGCGATGCCTACCATCTATACGGTTCAGAGTTACGGTTAGTGCTCTTGCACGAGGGTGCCAGCATTGAAGGAAGGGTTCTGGAGGTTGGGTGCGGGAATGGAGCCCTGTTTAGTGGAATGGCTATTAACCCTGAACGATATGTTGGGGTCGATGTCTCTGATAGTATGCTCTCAGAGTTCAGAATTGCCCATCCAGAGCTTGAGCTTTCGGTCTGCAATGCTGCCAAAACTCTTCCGGATGGGCCATTTGATCTTATATTTGGAAATGCTGTGCATCAGCACATGAGCCATCAACAGTTGGCAGCTCACTTAGCTCTCTGCCGGGAACGTTTGGCGCCAGGCGGAAAGGTCGTTCTATTTAATGTTCCTTGGCGTCGGCTTCGTGGCGCAACCATCGCCGGTGAGTTAAGGCATCCCTTGAAGTTGGTTTCTCCCATAAGACGACTCGCAAGGGGGCTGAGTTATCAGATCCAGACAAAAATCTTAAGGAAGCGAGACAGTGTAGGGTTCTACTACCAACCAGATGAGATTCTAAAGATGACCGACTTCGAGGCTGGAACTGTATATGGCTCCTTATTCTACCCTTATCGATTCACTTTAGCGCTAGGTTAGAGTCACAATTTTACTTCATGACACATTCATTGTTTGAGGAAGACCGGTGGCTAGAGGCTGTCGCCCCGGGGCGCTGGAGGAGACTTGAGGTCAAGCAGGGGAGTGAGGTCGTCGCCTCACTACCTTATGTACAAGGGATTCGAAAAGGAACAATTACGAATTCGAGGCTTACTCCTTGGCTTGGGCCGTGGGTCAAACAGGTATCGGAAAAGCCGTCTGAAAAGGCGAAGCGTGAGATAGAACTCACGGCCGAATTGATCGAGCAACTGCCTTCTGCCGCAGTTACGTCAGTGGCTTGTGCTCCAGAGTGGACAAATATGCTTCCCTTTCAGTGGGCAGGATTTAAAGAGTCTCAGATTAGGTATACCTACAGAATTGAGGATCTGACTGATCCTGACCGCGTGTGGATGAATTTTCGGCAGTCGATTCGGCAAGATTGTAGAAAGGCAGAGAAAAGCGTAGTTGTAAGTGCAGAAACAGATCTGGCGTTTATGCTCGACACGTTGAAAGAAAATTTTGGTAGAAAATCAGTCGAGCCACCTTCGTCAGAGCTAGTGCGGCGCATCGATAGTGCACTTTCCGAAACAGATTCGAGGACACTTCTAGTGGCGAGAGAGGGGGCAACAGGGCGGCCTTTGGGTTTCAATTATCTCGTCCACGACGCCCGGCATTGCTTTTACCTTATGAGTGGTCAGACTAAGCAATCTCGGAGGCTGTGTGCGGGTTCGTTTCTCCTTTGGAAGTCAATTCTTCGTGGTGCTGAGGTGTCATCAATCTTTGACTTTGAGGGCTCCAGTATCCCGGAGGTCGAGCGTTTCGTCAGGGGGTTTGGGGGAAGATTAGTGCCGAGGTTTGTTGCAGTAAAGTATGATGGGCTTTCGACAGTTAGGCGGGCCGCCAAGATGGTTCGAGAATCTTGGCGGTAGGAGTGAGGCCACTGGGCTGACCGAAAGGGGGAGCGGCTCACATCAGTAGATTAGGCTTGCTTCATCATACATGGGGCGGAAGTTAGCAATGAAAGAAAAGTAATGGCAAGTCTTAGAGAGATAAAGCGAAAAGCTCGTTACATAATCCGGGTCATGCGGGGTACTGAAGTTTCCCTTAGGAGGGATACTTCCCTCCCAGTTGAGACGCACGGATCCGATTACGGAGGATGGCCGATTCTACAGAATAGCCTAGGATCGGACTCAGTGGTTCTCTCGGTAGGGGTTGGGGAAGATGTGAGTTTTGATCTAGCACTGATTGAGAAGTATGGTTGCAAGGTTCACGGCATCGACCCTACTCCGAAAGCCGTCGCATGGGTGGCGGAGCACGCCGACAACGAGAATTTCGTATTTCACCAATGCGCTCTATCGGGACATGACGGAACGATCCGTCTTTACCCGCCGCGGAATCCCGACCATGTCAGTGCGTCTTGTAGACCGAATGACCACACGGTCGATGATTTTTTTGAAGTCGAAGCCTACACGTTGCGCACCCTGATTAAACGGTTGGGAATCGATAAAATCGACGTCTTGAAGATGGACATTGAGGGCTCGGAGTATAATGTGATCAATGACCTATGCGCTGACCCTGAGACTCTTGAGAAAGTGGGGCAACTAATGATCGAATTTCATCACTATTATTCCGATTTTAACACGACGATGACCTCTGATGCGATTTCTAAGCTCCGCGAAGCCGGTTTCTCGTTGAACTGGTTTTCTTCGACTGGGCATGAGATGATGTTCTTGTCCGCTCAGCAACTCAAGTCAGCCAAGTAGGTTCAGTGGAGAAGTCCGTAGCGCAGGTATCCGTGGGGCACTTGGCCGATGATCAGAGGATCTTTGGCAAAGAGGCTAGAACTCTTGCGGAGGCAGGTTATGAAGTTGCCTATGTAGTGCATGACGCTCCTGGTGGAGATCAGGACGGTGTCTCCTTTGTGGATCTAGGAGTGAGGCGTCGGAGGCTGAATCGCTTCTGGCATTCATTGTTCAAAATATTACCTAAGTTGAGAAAGCTACCGCACCGTGTCTTTCAGATTCACGAACCGGAACTCCTCCTTGCCGGATTTTGTATGCAGTTGCTCGGAAGGAAGGTCATCTACGATAGCCATGAAGACACGCCAAGGCAGATCCTGGCGAAGCCTTGGATTCCAAAGCCGTTACGCTCACTGGTGAGTAGGCTCACAGAGCTGGTGGAGGGCTTTATTTGTAGCCGAATTAGTGGGGTGGTGGCGGCAACGCCGAGGATTGCAGAGAGATTCGATAGCAATAAGACGGTTACTGTTCAGAATTTTCCGGTGCTGACAGAATTTTCGAAAGTCGAACGTTCGTTCGAATCGGAGGACCGTCGTAAGGTACTTGTCTACGTGGGGGGCTTAACTCGGGCTCGCGGCATTGTTGAGTGTCTCCGCGCGCTGGAGTTACTCCCTGACTTCACGATGCACGTGGCTGGGCCGTGGGAATCGGAGCAGTTTAAGCAAGAGTGTCTGGAAGTGTGTCACAACTTTACGGATCGCATCACGTTTCACGGGGTGCTAACAAGAGATAAGATTGTTGAACTTCTATCTTCTGCATCGATTGGAATGGTGACCTTGCATCCGTTCATAAACTATCAAGAGGCTTACCCAGTCAAAATGTTTGAGTACATGGCTAGTGGCTTGCCCGTCGTCGCTTCAGATTTCCCGCTTTGGAGAAGAATCGTTGAGGGCGCGGAGTGCGGGGAATTGGTCGATCCTCTGGATCCGAAAGCTATTGCGGCTGCCGCTCGTCGAATCGCGGGTGATCCGAAGCGAATGGCTCATATGTCAGAAAGTGGTAGAGTGGCTGTGGAGCAGGAGTATTCATGGGAGCGTCAGGCGGAGAAGCTTGTAGAATTTTACGAGACAAAAATTTTTAGTGACACAGGAGTCGTGTAGTGAAGGGATTGTTCTATTGCGCGGCTTTTCTGGTAGTATTTTATCCATTCAGTAATGCCGGGCAGAACGATCCTTACGGCTTAGATCGCGCTCGAGCGATTCATTATGCGAGCACGCAACTTGAGCGAGAGCTGTATCATATGCGCTCGATTCGTGTCTCTGCTCTTTCCGACTCAGCGGATCTTGCGTGGAGCTGGGCCACCTACGCAAACGCTCTAGTCATTATGGCGAGGCGAAATGACCGAATGGACTCATCCTTGCTTGAGGACTTTGAGTCCGTGTTCGACTTACTAAAGACGTCAGGTTCGTGGGATGAATTGAGGGGTGTGAACCGAATTGGTTGGAGTAGTTCCCGCTATTTTGGCGGTCAACAGATCGTTTCGTCTACGCATGCGGCTCTCATTGTGGCTCCAATCTTGACGTGGTGTCATGATGTTCAGAGGAGTGAGGCTCGACTATCGGCGGTGGGGAAGGATAAGATCAACCAGCTCGTAAGCTTGTCCGAAGCGGTATTGCTAGAATTCGATTCTGATCTTCGGACAGGATCTAGTGGGAGTTCGTTCTATGTCTTGGGATTTGAATCTGAAGAAAAGGTTCTTCCGTACAACTGTCAGTCATCTCTCGGTAAGGCATTCCTTCTACTTTGGCTCTGTACCGGGGAGCAAAGGGGGCTCGATCGTACGACTTCGATTGCTACCTTTGTGAGATTGGGAATGACGGAGGTCGGCGGACGTATTAGTTGGCCCTATGCACCATACTGGTCGGACGGGTTTGATGATGTCGCCCATGCAGGATCAACCGTGGATTATGTAGTGTTAGCATTTAGGGAGGGAATTGCTTTCTCAGATCAGGATATCGTGGGGATTCTATCGACATACTTCCACATTGCCCAAGGGAACTCATATTCCGATAGGACCGATGGTTCCTCAGTCGGAGATGGTCCGAGGAAGGTCAACACTGCGGACCAGTGGATGTGCCTATCACAGTTTGATCCCGATGTTTGGAAGCAACACCTTGCCTTCGACGAACTTGGTGAGAATAGGGCAAGTAGCGTATCCAGAATTTATGGATTGGCTGTCATCCTCGATCACTTGAATCGGTTTGATTCGGCAGATCGGTGAGCGACTGGCGAAGGGCAAAGTACGCGCTGTGCGGTTACTAACGAGGTGTTCCACGAACTGGGTTGCGGGAGTTCGGCCGTGGCGTTGGGGGCTTTGACCACTGGCATTGGCAGTGGGGCATCCGAAAATCTGTTGCCACAGTAGGCTGGTGTGATTTGTTCCTAAAATGCATCGATACCTCCTCATCCTCAAGAACAAGCTTTTTCCTCCTCGCGGTGACAAAGAAATACGAATTGCGGACATCGATCTCGTCATCGACCAAGGAGACGTAGGTGGTCGGGTCTACATCCATGGTCAGCATTGCATCGACGAAGCTCAGAGTAGTCTCTATCCCGAGGTGGCAAGGCTACTCAACCCTACGAGAGTCGTCGATGTTGGTGCCAACTACGGCTTCACTGGTGCCGTCTTTGCCAAATTTTTTCCCAAAGCTGACCTCGTTCTGGTCGAACCCGATCCAAAACTAGGAGAGTATATCCGAAGAAATCTCGCCCTCAACGGGGTGGAAGATTTCACGCTTCTTTCGGCGATCTGTGGTGATGAGGAACGGGATTCCGTTCCGTTTGGCATCAATCCAAAGAGTAGTCAGGACAATCGCGTGAAGCCTCTGGACGGCTGGTCGACGGTTGATCTTCAGGAGGTGACTCTTTCCCAGATTCTGGATGATCAGGGGGACGACCCAGTGTTCATTAAGATCGATACTCAGGGGTTTGAGAAGCAGGTCTTTGCCGGTGGTGCTCGGTTTCTTGAGTCGAGTGACAATTGGCTGATCAAAACGGAGTTTGCCCCCGACTGGCTGGAGAGCCAGGGCACCAAGCCGTCGGAACTCCTTGGGTCTTTGGTCGCTGTTCATGATGTGATCGAGGATCCCGAATTGGGTGCCGACTCCGATGTCTCGCTCCCAAGACTTTTTCAAACCCCGATGACAGCGGAGGATGTCGAATCATTCATCGCGGATGTTAGGTCTCGAGGAAAGAGTGGTCTTGGTTGGACAGACCTCCTTCTTGCCCCGCGAAATCGGAACTGGAAGTAGCGTTTGTGTCTTGGTGACGTGTCGTCGCCTTCGCTTGCGTCTTAGGTGTTGCCATCAAGTAATTAGGGACAATCTATCAGATTTGAGTCCAGCACTTTAGCGCTTTTTGACTTTGTCTCGCGATGGATTCGAGCGCACGGAGACCTGTTTCCCAAGGAGGGTCAAGTGCTGTTCAGTATCAGGCTGGCAATTTCGCTCCGATCGAGGTTGCCCTCTCGCTGGGACACGCAGAGTAGTCTTCATCGTGATGGTCAATAATGCGACTAAATCAACAATTTTCAGTTGCGTATCGGTCTTCGGGGGGGAAATTCGATCTGTTATCTTGCTGATAGAATGTATGTTGACTGTGTTGCACCTGATGGGACCGACCACTGCCAGCAATTTCCCCTAAGACCGCTCCCCTAAAATGGCCATAGTAGACGAAATTTCGAAACTAGCTTTAGTGGAAGGGATTAGAGCGCTCGATATAGGAATGGGCGATACGGTTTTTGTTCAGTCGAACTTCGAGAAGTTTACCAATGTTGAAGGAAATGCTTTTACTACTCTCCTTGGTGCATTCACCGACGTAATCGGGGAAAAAGGGACGCTAATCGCGCCGGCTTACATCAAGCCGAGTTTGGCTTGGCATAAAAAGACAGTCGTGTTCACTGAGCGGACGCCGGCATACACCGGAATGTTCTCTAACCTCTTACTGAGGCACCCCGGACGGGCTCGATCAACGCATCCTACGCACTCAATCGTAGCGGTTGGGAAGGATGCGGAAGAGATTACGGCCGGCCACACGCGGGAGTCATCGTGTTTCAGCTTTCTGGATGATGTAGCGCGGCGTAGTGGACATGTTTTGTTGTTAGGGTGTGCTACTTACACTCCGGGGTTTCCTACGGTTCATTGCGCGCAGTCTAAGCTTGGTCTACTGGAGAAGCATCTGACTAAGTATCTTACTAAGGTTGATTACAAGGACAGCGGCGGTGAGGTTCGGAAATTCAAGGTCCGGGAGGCTCCTAGTTGCGGTAACGGTTTCGACAAGATGTACCGGAAGTACATTAAGCTTGAAATTCTAAGGACTGGTTACGTCGGGGATGCCTGGTGTGTGTCTGTTCGGGCTCGTCAGGCAATCGAGGCCGATCACGCGCAACTGAAGTCGAACCCGCGAAAATTGTTATGCGATAGGCCAGACTGTGCGAGTTGTCGTATGCTCCGCCTCTACAACAAGAGGGGGTTCGTTGGCGGCGCACTGTCGAAGATCGGCGTGCTGTGCAAGAGTGGCTCTTCCCTAGGGGCATTGAAATGATTCGGTTAGCTGCGAGTACTTGCGATGTTACCCCGAGCCAGCCATTGCCTCTTGCTGGCTATGCGGAGAGGAAGGGCAATTTTTCCAAAATTGGATCTCGGCTCGAGGCGAATCTTGTTCTAGTTGGGGGTGTTGAGAACTTGCTATTGCTTGTTAGTATCGACACACTGTTTTCCTCAGAGGAATTGGAGCGGAGCTTTCACGATCGCCTGGGTGTGATCAGTGGGTGCGATATCAACCTTTGTATAGTTGCTTCTCACACTCACTTTGCGCCCTCACTAGATAGTGCCCTCTCGGGCTTGGGGAAGGTGTGCGGAAAGTATCTTGGTCAGGTAGTGGAGGCGTTGTTCGGGGAATTCGAGGAGATGTTGCGTGCTTTCTCTTCGGAGGTTGAGCGCCCAGTATATGGGGGGCTCCTTTCGAAGGTGGATTTACCGTCAAACATTTCGAGAAGAAGGATGGCGTGGGGTATTCCGCCAAACGGTTTCTTTCCGACCCGACGCTGTGTTGTCGCACCGAACCCAGATGTCCAAGTTCCGTCTGAGCTAGAGCTGTGCGTTCTTCAGGAAGATGGGGTTCCGTGCGCCGTCATTTGGTCCTGGCCCTGCCATACGGTGAACGAGCCGTGCAGGGACGCCGTCAGCTCCGACTTCGTAGGTGTCGCACGAGAGGAAATTAGGGGGCGCCTGGGAAGGAGCAGTCTGCCGGTGTTATACCTACCCGGACTAGCGGGTGATATCCGGTATCGTTCCAGCTGTAGAAGTTTCAAAGTGCGCCATATCCTGCGCTTCGGGCTGGCACCTAGGTTTCGGCCGAACAGCGAGCAACTTTTCGAACAGCTATCCGATCAGATCCGTAATGGCGTTCGCAGTGGCCTCTCTTCGGCCTTGGAGTCATCGCCGATCGAGCTGGCGGAGCCTCGGATCAGTAGGCGGACTGTGGCGGTGAGTGAGCTTGTATGCGGCGAAGTTGAGCAACGTTTTGATATATTATTTCTGGACCTTGGAGCCCTCCAGGTACTCGGGATAGGGGCTGAGGTGTGCTCTGGCTACCGAGAACTTGCTTGCTCCCTCGTTCCTGAGGGCACATGGATGACGGGATACGTCGGGCCGGTCTATGGATATCTCCCAACTGATGCTGATCTTCTTGCCGGAGGGTATGAAAGTGAAGGATTCCGGAGAGCGTTTGGCCTTGATCACCCCTATCGGGACCGAATTCAAGATCGAGTGCTTGAGGAAATCAGACTTTGTGTGAGCGGAAATGGAAATTTGGATTCTTAACCACTACAGCGGCAGGCCGGGGGATGTTCCAGGAGCCAGACACGTCTATCTGGCCGAGGCGTTAGTAAAGATGGGGCATCGTGTGCTATTGGCGTATGCCTCGAATCATCATCATCGCATGCGGCGCCTAGAGGAGCATCGCTTAGGTAGGATTGAAGAGGATGAGGCCTCTGGGGTGAGGTACCTAGCAATCGGCGTGCTGGATTACGAAGGGAATGGTGTTGGCAGGCTCAAGAATCTATTGGCCTTCTCATCTTCTTCGAGTGTGTTCACGGGGCTGGCTCGAAGTGGCGAAGTGGGAACTCCTGACATTATTCTGGCCTCATCGCCAACCCCCTTTGTGTTCCTACTTGCTCAGGCAATTAGTAGGAGATGTGGAGGGAAGATCGTTTTTGAGGTTCGAGATCTTTGGCCAGAGAGCTTGGTAGATGTTATGGGTAAATCCCAATGGCACCCAGTCGTTCTTATGTTTCGGCTCATTGTTCATCACGCCTATCGCCGTTCTGATGCTGTTACATCACTCCTACCCGCTTCCCGAGAGTATCTTGAAGAGCGATCTTCGGGGAAGCGGGTCGGTATTTTCCCCAATGGCTTGGGGCATCTCCAGCGCGAGAGCGGCGGCGGGGAGCGATTAGTGCCTTCGGTGGTGCGAAGATCCATCGAAGAATGGCGAGCGAAGGGGAAGTTTTTGATTGGTTATGCGGGGTCAATGGGGCCACCAAATGGGCTCGATCTCCTCCTGGGCCTAAAGGATGAAGGAGAGGGGGAGATGCCATTTCAAATTCTCCTTGTTGGAGACGGGCCAATGCGGAAAGAACTTGAGGATCGAGCCGAGTCTAGCGGCCTAGACTACCTCACGTTCTTGCCCCGGATTCCCCGCGAGAGTGTTCATTTATTTTTGGGTGAGATGGACGTAAATGTTGCCTGTGCCCTCCCCCTTTCAATTTATCGCTATGGAATTAGTTTTAACAAAATTTTTGACTACATGGTTGTGGGGAGGCCGACCTTGTTTGCAGGATACGCAGAGAAAAATCCAGTTGCACTATCGGGTGGTGGGCTAGTTGTACCTCCGCAAAATCCGGTAGCACTAAGGAGTGCTATAGGCACCCTGATGGAGATGCCGAGTGAGGATCTCGACAAGATGGGATCGCTTGCAAAGTGCTACGTCGAGCGAAATCACAACTGGGACAAGATCGGCAGAGAGTATGGAAAATTTCTTGAAGCCGTTGCTAAGGCTTGAGGCGCTTTGGCAGCTCAAGGGCAAGTCTTCTATCTAAGCTCCGATGGGTGCGGTAACGGTTTTTTCTCTACTAGCATTCCAATGTATTTGGCGGAGTCCGCTGAGAATGTTCTACTAATGATGGGGTATTTTTTCCTGAAGGTCGCTCGCTCATTTGCTAATCGATAGCTAGGATATAGGTTGTAAACATGAAGGACGACTGGGGGCTCTCGATTGAAAAGCGTACATTCGACGTTGTATTTTCCATTGCGCTTCTCATTGCCTTGTTACCAGTTTTGGTATGTATCGCCAGTGCCGTTGCTTTATTTCTTGGGCGTCCGGTCATGTTTATTCAGCGCAGGCCGGGGCTGAACGGCAGGGTATTTCCGATGCTGAAGTTCCGCACGATGACAGATGGTAAGGATCGGCAAGGTGTTCTCCTGTCCGATAAGGAGCGTCTAACTCGACTCGGTAGATTTCTCCGTTCAACCAGCCTAGACGAGTTGCCTTCTCTTTTTTGTGTGTTGCGAGGGGATATGAGCCTAGTTGGCCCCCGCCCACTGCTTGAGCGTTATTTGGAGGTGTATACGCCTAGGCAGGCCACTCGGCACGCGGTCCGACCGGGGATAACTGGTTGGGCTCAGGTGAATGGACGGAACGCGATTAGTTGGGAGGCAAAGTTCGAGCTCGATGTCTGGTATGTCGAGAATCAGTCTCTCGGGCTGGATCTGAAAGTTCTTGCGATGACCTTGGAAAAGGTCTTGCGTAGGGCGGATATTAGCGCGGATGCACATGTCACGATGCCTGAGTTTCTTGGAACTGAGTCGGGTGGTAAATTGAACGAACAGAATCATGATGAGAACAGCGGATAGTCTTTTAGAGGGCACACCTTGCCCTGGTTGCGGCGAGAAGGACGTCGCTCCCTATCGGCTAGAAAGATTTCAGTTTCCTGATTCTGAGACAATGAATCTCGGACACAATATCTGCCCAAGTTGCGATCTTCGCTATACGTCGCCTCGACTCAATGAAGCAGGTTTAAGTCTTCTCTATGGAGATCACTACGAGGAGAAAACCGTCAGCGGCATCTATAATGTTCAGGATGACGTGTCGGTCCACGAATATGATTCGTTCGAGCGCTATATTCGGGAGAACCTGCCTGAAGGGGGTAATGTTCTCGATGTGGGCTGTGGCGTAGGGCTCCTCTTGGAACGGATGAGAGAGATTGAGAATGTTGATCCAGTTGGGCTCGAATTTTCTACTTTTGCTCTCAAGGAGGCGCGCGAGCGAGGCTTTGAAGTTATCCAAGGAATGATTCAAGATGCAGAAATCGAGCCTGAGTCATTTGATGCGGCGACCATCCTCTATGTTCTTGAGCACGTTCCAAATCCACTTGAAGTGTTGGAAAGCGTAGCTGATGTGCTAAAAGAGGGCGGGTGGCTGTTTTTATCAGTGCCAAATTACCGGTATCTTCGCTTGATTGCTGACAATCCCCTCGCGATTGCTCTACGGGGCGAAAAGGCGTCGCTCCATCCACAAGAGCATCTTCTAAATTACACCCCGTCATCAATTACTAAGCTTGTGCAGCGAGCTGGGTTTGAGGTGGTGGGAGTTGAAATGGCTCGTCCCCTTAACGCGGGGCCGCCCTACATTCAAGCGGCCAAGAAACTTCTATACGGAGCAGTCAAGATTGCCCAGATAGCAGGGTATCAAGTCGGTGGAATCCACCTTTTATGCCGAAAAGGACGGGTGAAGGCAGAGTGAAGACAAATGTTCTTCTGACGTCTGCAGGGCGCCGGGTTGCTCTTTTAAGAGCTTTCCAAGATGAGCTGAAGGCGCGGTATGCTGGGGGGCAGGTGTTTTGTGCGGATTTTCGTCCAGAGCTTTCGCCTGCCTGTCGAGCTTCGGATGCCAGTTATGCCGTTCCAAGGGTGGACGATCCTAGTTACATCGACTCCCTGCTTCAGATCTGCATTGACAATCATGTCGGGGTTGTGGTTCCGACCATTGACCCTGAATTGCACGTTCTGTCTGCCAATCGGGAGCGGTTTTCTGAAAACGGTATCCAAGTCGTTGTGTCGGAACCTGAGTTCGTCACTATTTGCCGGGATAAAAGAAAGACCGCGCAATTTCTGCAACGATGCGGAATTAATACGCCTGAGATATATCCGGTATCGGACCTTAGATTTCCTTGCTTTGCCAAGCCCTACGATGGGAGTTGTAGTGCGGATACGTATTTCCTTCCGGACGAGGGAGCAGTCACAACTGAGATCCTTAATCATCCAACCATGATGTTCATGGAATATCGGGATCTCGCGCACCACGACGAGGTCACGATCGATCTATATTACGATAGGTTGTCGCAGTTGCGTTGCATTGTTCCGAGGCTCAGGTTGGAAGTTCGTTCCGGCGAGGTGTGCAAGGCGACAACAAGGGAAGATCCGTACTTGGAGGAGCTTTGTGGGGCGATGACTGAGATCCCAGGTGCGAGGGGTTGTCTGACACTTCAAGTGTTTGTCGAGCATGATGAGGGGCGGGTCTTTGGGATCGAGATAAACCCTCGATTTGGCGGGGGCTTTCCATTAACTTATCGGGCTGGAGGCAATTTTCCTGGATGGCTTCTCGATGAGTATCTATGTGGACAGGATGTGCCCTACTTTGAGGCATGGGAGCGGGATCTTCTAATGCTGAGGTATGATGACGAGGTGATGATTCATGATTTTCGAGCTTCCGAGTAATGTGGTTGTTGTCAGTGATCTTGACGATACGCTCTATGCTGAGAGGGATTTTGTTCTATCTGGCTACTTGGCCGTGGCAAAGGTGGCTGGAGTTGAAGATCCGCGGCACCTTTGTGATTGGATGATGCGTCGCTACGATGAAGGGCGCGAAGTTTTGAGTGCTGCGTTAGAGAAAGCGAAACGAGAATCTGGAATAGATCAGTTGGGTCTCACCGATGCGCTCGAAATCTATCGTGAACACAGCCCAGATATTACCTTGCGGCCCGATGCCCGTCGCTTCTTGGATCTTGTTATGGGAGCTAACATCCCGGTCGGTTTGATTACTGACGGTAGGAGTCGGACACAGCGAAATAAGCTATGTAAGCTGGGTCTTGTTGATAAATTCGATCCGATATGTATTTCAGAGGAGGTCGGAGTAGCGAAGCCAGCCCTACAATCTTTTCTTCAAGTTGAGGATCGCTTTCCAGGCCGGTCGTATGTGTATATTGGTGACAATCCAAAGAAAGATTTTATTGCTCCGAATAAGCTCGGTTGGGAGAGTGTCTGCCTCCTTGATAGCGGTGAAAATGTTCACACTCAAAACTTCAAAGGCCTTTCCACGAGTGAGTCGCCTCGATACATCGTGTCAACTCTTGATGAATTGGCTTTGGAGAGGGGCTGAGTTTTAGTCGCTTTCTCTTAGATGGGCAAGATTGAGGCGGTAGAAGCGTGTGATCGCATGGTGACTGACTAGGGCAAGGAAATTTGAGTGAGATTTAATCGGGCGGGTAAGCGATGCCTCAAAATAGGAATCCCATGCCTGATGGCCGGTCCGGCGAGTAAGGAGGCCGACCGAACCCCCCCCTTGACAGGAGCGGGAATAAGGGACACAAATGCGGGTGATCATTCTCTAGATCGCTTCATAGTTTATCCCCAATCAAAAACGCACGATGAACCAAGATACGTTGGTAGCATGCTTTGCAGAAAATCTCGGAATTGAGTCCGCTATGGTCGTTGATTCCTTGGCTTATCAGTCCATATCTGAATGGGACTCGGTTGGGCACATGGCTCTTGTCGCTGGATTGGAAGAGGCCTTCGATATCATGTTGGATACCGACGATATCATCGATATGAGTTCGGTGGCCAAGGCCAAAGAGATCCTCGGCAAGCACGACATTACGTTCTGATGCTCCTCAAAGGAAAGCGGATCTTGGTGACCGGCGCAAGCCGGGGAATTGGAGAGGCGACTGCGCGGTTGTTCGCGGAGCAGGGTGCCTCCCTTATGCTATCCGCTCGCTCTGAAAACGTCGAGGCTTTGGCCGAGGAGTTGAACGGCGCGTCGGAGGCAGGGATATACGCTCTGGCAGGGGACATCAGCGACGAAGACTATGCCAAACGCCTCGTCATGGCTTCCCGCAAGCAACTTGGGGGACTTGATGGTCTCGTTAACAATGCGGGCATTCTTGAGCAAGGACTGGTGGGAATGATTCAGCTGGAGTCGGTGCGCCGGATGCTTGAAGTGAATCTCGTTGCGATGATCAATTTGACACAGTTCTCGCTTCGATTGATGAAGGAGGGTAGCCCCGCCATTGTCAATGTGACTTCGATAGCCGGGACGCATGGAATCGAGGGTATTTCGGCCTACTGTGCAAGCAAGGCTGCTGTCATTGGTTTCACGAAGTCGCTCGCGAAGGAAGTGGCGCCGAGCGGGGTTCGGGTGAACGCGGTGGCACCAGGCTTCATCGACACCCAGATGGCGCGACAACTGGATGATGAATGGTTTCAAGAAAGGGTCGAGAGCGTTCGAATGAAGCGAATCGGAACTCCGCTCGATGTCGCGAACCTTTCACTTTATCTCTGTTCGGATTTGTCGACATATGTCACGGGCCAGACGATCGGCGTGGATGGCGGAATGCAGGTCTAGACCCCAAAATGGCACTGTTAGACAGATGGCGAGACCATCCAGAGAAGAGCATTGCTGTTATTGATGCTGACTCTGGTATTGACCTGTCGTACGGAGATCTGTTTACGG
>Ga0209187_1002889_pt1 | contig 15349 bp, 8 predicted proteins | sample BantaG_FD_187430 | JGI IMG/M metagenome (GOLD analysis project Ga0209187, IMG submission 187430) | Marine algal microbial communities from Bantry Bay, Ireland - BantryBay_4 metaG (SPAdes) (version 2) | ecosystem: Host-associated > Algae > Red algae > Unclassified | place: Bantry Bay, Ireland... | reverse complement strand
AATTTAGCAACGTTCTGGGACCAATGCCCTGCCATGAATGTCTTATCTCCTGTAGGCAGTAAGTTAGAATCGGTTGTAGAGAAATGGTTGATTCAACTATTCAACTTGCCCAAAGAGTCTAGTGCAGGATTTGTCAGTGGGACTTCAATGGCAAACCTTTGCAGTATCGCCGCCGCAAGATGTCGAGTTCTGAAAAAAAATGGTTGGGATATCAGTAGAAAAGGACTTTATAATGCTCCAAGAATAAGAATAGTAACAGGTAAACATGCCCATTCAACAGTTCTCAAAGCTGTAGCAATTTTAGGCCTTGGCAAAGATTGTATAGAATGGGTTGATGTTGATAAACAAGGTAGAATTATTCCAGAATTGATACCTCAACTTGATAGCAACACAATCCTCATATTACAAGCTGGTAATGTGAACGGTGGCTCATTTGATGACTTCGAAAGAATTTGTAAAAAGGCTAATGATGTCAATGCATGGGTTCATATTGATGGTGCTTTTGGCCTTTGGGCAGCTGCATCAGACAAGTTAAAACACTTAACTAAAGGGATTGAACTAGCAAATTCATGGGCGGTAGATGGACATAAAACATTAAATACACCATATGACAGTGGTATCGTATTATGCAAGGACAAAGAGGCCATGGTCGAGTCTTTACATATGTCTGGTAGCTATATAATCAGAAGTAAAGAAAGAGATGGTATGTTGTATACCCCAGAAATGTCAAGACGATCACGAATTATTGAATTGTGGGCAATCCTGAAGTATTTAGGGACAGTGGGTATTGATGAATTGATATATACAATGCATAGAAGAGCCAAGCAATTTGTCGATGAAGTTAGTGAGATCAATGGTTTTTATGTTGAAAATGATGTTGTATTTAACCAAATCATCATAAGATGTGAAAATGATCAACTTACGAAAAACGTTCTAGCAAATATTCAAAGCCTTCGAGAATGTTGGTTAGGCGGTGCTGTTTGGCATGATAAAAAAGTCATCAGAGTAAGTATTTGTTCTTGGGCCACAACTGAAAATGATATTACAATTGCTGTTGGTTCATTTAAAAAAGCATTAGAAATGGAATTGCAAAAAGGCGCTTAATTGATTGACAAGTCAAATTAGAAAAACACAATCCGATAGAAAAACTCTATACCTAAATTTAAATTTTACAATAAATTTAATTCGTTAATCAATTTGCATAATAAAGAACCGTAAATAGATAAATCATCTTATATTATATCCACTACTACCATCTGTGGAGGTATTACTATAGAAAAAAAGGTAAGAGTAATATTCGGTGTTCAAATTCAAGCATTCGTTCCTAGATACTTGATATGTTTACCAAGAGATATTTATATATTTGAATGACGTTGTCTATTGAAAACTCACACATTAGATATCAGACCGGCATGCCTTTTCGTTGGTAGCACAAAAAATTAGTAGCAAAAAATAAAGAGAAAATCACCTTGCAAGTAGAACTAATAAATAAAAAAATCAAATGTTACAATTGCATGAGGCCTTCAAGCACATGTATTTGTAAACACCTTAATCCTTTCCCAACTAAGACTCGTTTTATTATTCTCATGCACCCAAAGGAGTACAAAAAAGAAAAAAATGGAACGGGGCATATGACTAAACTTCAACTTGAAAATTCAGAAATTATAGTTGGGATAGATTTCAGTAATAATGCTCGGGTAAATGAAATATTGAATCAAGAAAAAAGTTCTTCGTTTCTACTTTATCCTGGAAAAGATAGTTTCAACTTATCAATCAGGAAAAGTCCAGAAATAAATTCATTTTTGGGCGATACTCCACACATCTTTCTTCTTGATGGCACTTGGCCTTGCGCCCGAAAAATGCTTAAACTAAGTAAGAACTTACAGAAATTAAAGAGAGTAAGTTTTGATAATAAAATAAAATCAAAATTTATTATTAAACAACAGCCAGAATCTCTTTGTCTTAGTACTATTGAGTCCGTCTATACTGTTATAAATCTACTTAAGAAAGGTAACTTTGAACAATGCGAGACGAAGGATTTCCTTATTCCCTTTGAAAAAATGATTGAGTATCAACTCGAGTATAAGTTAAACCCAAATAGCAAAAACTATCGTTTGACAGCGGACAGAGAAATTGTTCCAAAAAACAAATACAAGAAAAACCCACAACGAAGTGTTATTTATGAAAAAGAACGTTAGGAGCCATTTTGTAATGATGAATTTACAAAAAATGAAATGCTGGATAAGTTGTAATAAAATTACCTTCCCTCATTTTAAAAAAAAAGAGCTGCGTCATAAATAAGACACAGCTCTTCGTAAATTAAAAACTATCAAAATATCTATTTTTAGTAGTTAGATTTCTGAAGATTGATAATTCCTATCTAATCTTTATAAATCGTTCTACCATTTGGTCTCCATCAGAATCAGTTACCTTGATAAAGTAAGTCCCTGTATTTATATCTGTAATATTAACAGGGATTAAGTTATTACCCTCTAATGCATTATAGGTCATTGTCATTGTTTGTCGTCCAAGAATATCTATAACTTCAATATTTAAAATCTGATTGAAATCCAGATTCATTCCAATATTTAATAATTCACTCGCTGGATTAGGAGATACAGAAATCTCCTCCATCATCTCACTCTGTTCTATACCGGCTGTGCTATTTAGTTTTTTGATTTTAATCTCTCCACTTACTAAGCTATTTCCACCTAATCCTGTTGCGGTCACTGCATCTATATATATCCTATCTGCATTGGCACTTGCATCACATTGGAATCTAAACCTTGCATTAGAAGCCATATTATATTGACTACCTAAGATTGGTATTGTTGCCGTATAGAATGAATTATTCTGGAAACTCGTACCACTTGCGAAAGTCGCTACTGTCTGCCATGTATTTCCATCATAATATCTCAACCAGAAATCTTCTCCATATTCCATGCTATTAGGATAGAAAAAGAACGTAACTTCTACGCTTGAATAAGAAGAGAGATCGTATGCCGAAGATGTCATTGCAGACGCTGTTCCAGAATTATCTCTTATTCTAATTGAGCGTTGTCCCTCATAAGATCTTGATCCCGAATATCTATAACAATCAGATCCACCATCTTGCCACCCATCCCAGCCAGATTCGAAGTAGTGCGCAAATATTTCATTAGAATTTCCTCCATCATCACAAGTCTCACAATCAGGTCCTCCACAATCAACTCCCGTCTCGTCACCATTTTGTATACCATCATCACAAGTGTCACACTGTTCGCAATTTTGACCTCCACAATCTACTCCAGTTTCTCCATTGTTTTGTATACCATCACTACAGGATTCACATGGATCACAATCTGGTCCTCCACAATCTACTCCAGTTTCATTTCCATTTTGTATACCATCATTACATGTTGGTGGTAATACACATGGATCACAATCTGGTCCTCCACAATCTACTCCCGTTTCATTTCCATTTTGTATACCATCATTACATGTTGGCGGTACTACACATGGATCACAATCAGGTCCTCCACAATCTACTCCCGTTTCATTTCCATTTTGGACACCATCATTACATGTTGGTGTTGGTTCAGAACCTGCGCAGAAATTTACTGTCTCAGTACTATTAAACTGACCCCCTGAAGCTACAGATTGTCCTGCGATTGATATATCATACGACCCCTGCCCATAGCCACAACAAATGCCATCACCATAAGAATCATTTATGGTAAAATCATAACATCCATCTACTAAACAAAACACTTCCGTTATTGTCTGGCCTTGAGAAGTATATGGACCACCACTATACAGTGTAGATCCAGCTGCATTCTTAAGTGTCCACGTCGTCTCTCCTGGATAATTATCCGTTAATAATGATAAGGTAGCTTCCGTATCATTACATACCGTCGGGCATTCAGGACAATCAGATCCTCCACAATCTACACCTGTTTCATTTCCATTTTGAATACCATCAAAACAAGTTGGACCTCCATCATCACAAGCTTGTGTACATGAAGCATTGGTCACTCTATTTCTAATAAGATTACCTGGTTGTGGTCCAAAGCCTAGATTCAAGTTGACTCCTGTACTGGTCAAATGACAATAACTCATTACCGTACCGCCTCCTGATGGGATTCCTGGATCGGAGCAATTTCCTTCTGTCGTATAACATCCATCGATGGCAGTATTATTTCCATTCCAAGCACAGGCATGTGTATGTGAAGAACCAAATAAATGACCAAACTCGTGTGTTATAACCATTACTGACCAAGAGTATGTTGGTACTGTCTGGTACGTCGAATTGATACTACTAAAGCTTTTACTATAATCTGGATTTGAAGAGCATAGTTGATCGACATATGCTATTCCTCCACTTGCTTTGTACGATAGTAATTGAGCGAGATCACCATCAAACGCTCCAGTATTAGCAAGAAAATCATTCAACATACCACTTGATGAAGTAGAATTATAAGGACTCGGTTGTGTCCAGATATTAAGTGGAGATAAAACGATATTAATCTGTTCATTCGCATACATAGTAGCTACTTGGTTAAATAAGCCAGTAATGAAATTTGTAACGCTTGTAACATTACTTCCTTTATCTTGATAGATATCATAGTCTACTTCTAAGTAAATTCTAACACAATCACTTAATGCCCTACTTCCATTATTTGCATCTTTAAGATCAGAATCTGAATACTCTATATCTGACTCAGCAGTATCGCATATAAATCCAAGTTCATCTTTTAAATCAGAATCTTCGTATAGTACATGTGTTTGTTGGCCTTTTAATCTACCAAGTACAAGGTTTGGCTTTCCTGACTCAGAAATGAATCCCATTATCTCATCTTCGAAGAATGATATAGCAACAACACTTTGAGAGTCCCCTTTCACGATTCCTCTGAAATGCTTTCCAGGATTTACTTTCACAGTTTCGCCACTTGGTTTGGTGGTTACATAACCGTTAGGGGCCAATATATCCACTTCTACCAATTTTAAATTTAGTTTACTTCTACTTTCGGAAGGAATTGATAAATTGATAAAAGCATTATCATCACTTAATAGTACTTTTTGCAATTCGGATAAATCAATTTCAAATAAATCATACTTTTGAATTTCCTCTGGCATTTTGGCATCTCTTGTAATGTCTAATGTAAATAAGTCAAGACTTTTTGCAGTTTGAGATTTACTTATTTCTGCTACTAAATCTACTGGCTTATAACTATCAGATTGCCCAACGGAAATAGAGCAAATAGCAATTAAATAAAAAATGGTGGCTAACAAACTTTTCATAAATTTAGGTTTTAAGTATTAAAAAATAATTCAATTTTTAATTGGGTTACTAATCATGGCCAGATAGTCAAAAGTATTTTACATACTAAACTAGGGTCAGCGAGTTACTCGACAACTTTTTCTAAAGGATTTATATAAAATACGATTTGGAAATTACTGAAATATATGAGCCCTTCAAGAAGGCTATTTCAATATTAGGGATCTTAACTACCAACAGCGGACGCAAACATGGCAATTATTTTATTAAAAACCCAAACATCAGAATAACATTTTTAACAATTAGGCAATTACACTTATTCGAGTTCAGGGTATACCCTAGCTGCAAAATATTAACTATTTCAATTTTGACTAAAAAAAACTTTTTTCAAAAATAAAGACAAAATGTTAGACACCTCACTTTCAATCTTCAATTCTTTATGGATCAAGATGAAAAGCATGTGGGGATGGAATTTATACTTTTAAAGTGAAGAAGAAACTTCTATAACTACTTAAAATATATTTGGATAAATTATTCCTGATTTTTATGATCTTCTATGCGGATAATAATTTTGTCATCACTTTAAATAGGGATGCCGCCAAAATCTAATTGGATTTTTCTAATAACCTTGAGTTAATACCTAGGTTAATAGATTAGGAGCCGACAGACCTAGTTATTATCAAGAAATCTAAAGGTAATATTAGAAAGATTACTATATGGATGAAAACAATACATATATTGTTATGGGTTAATGAAAAAATGAGCTTCGAAAGTACTGCAACTTAATTGTCTGATAGTGGATAGGTTAATTTTTGCGCCATGCCATGTTTATATCTTGATTCTTCTTTATTGCTGCTATCAGGTCAAAATACAAATGCCCCCACTATTAAATGGAGGCATTTATGATAATAATCTTTTGAGGGTACGAATACCGGGTTTTTACCTTCTGAATGGATCCGAAAATCTATCATCAGAAGCAATCGTCTCATCTGTCAAAGTTTTCAAGTATGCTACTAAAGCATCCTTATCTTCTTGGTTGAGATTTAACCTTTTTGGTGTACCGTTTGAATCCTTTAATTCTGCAGAGAGGTTCTTGTGGGCTACGACTCCATCACTATAATGGTCAACTACTTCCTCAAGAGAAGCAAATCTACCATCGTGCATATATGGGCTTGTTAATTCTATATTCCTAAGAAATGGAATTTTAAATACTCCGAATAAATCTTCTTTATTTAATCTTCCTCCAACTCCTTTATCAGCATAGTCCATTTCTAGACCATTATTCCCTGTTGTTTTTACAGTGAAGTTATGCTTATCAGTATGACAAGAAGCGCAATTACTATTATACAATTCTTTTCCTTTATTTTCCGCTTCAGTGAAGTTGTAAAAGTTTTGCTCAGCCGAAAATTGAGATGCATGTTCTAATCCTTCATCAAATCTAGAATGAACAGAAGATATAGCATCTACAAAAGAAGCAATTGCTTCTGCTATTCTTTCACTATCGATGATATCATTACCAAATGCTTTTTTAAACAATACTGGATAAAAAGGATGCTCACCTATTCGTTTTACAATCTCTTCGTCATCTATATTCATTTCATTTTCACTTCTAAAGGCGTTATTCACTTGTTGCTGCAAAGTAGATGCTCTATCATCCCATGAAAACTTAGATCCTGATAATGAAGGATCAATTGGATTATAAGAAATTTTAAAGCTTAATGTTGTAGCTAATGCTAATGAGTTTCTAGTCGTAACCTCATCCCCTACTCCTTCGCTAAACTGTTCTTCATCACTGAAAGCTCTGGAAGGATCATGACATGTGCCACAACTTACATTTCTATCAAGAGATAAAGTGTTATCATAAAAAAGAACTCTACCTAGAGTAGCTCTATTATTATTTGCTTGCGTTTCTGCAAGAGAGACAATATTCAATTTTGGAAAAGTTTTACCTGGAGGAAGGAAGTGTTCACCTAAGTTTAGCTCATAATCATTTACTGTTTGCGGAAGAGTGAGTTCTGTTTGAATAATTTCGTATTCTGATGACGAATAGTCATCTAGATTCCGCTCTTCCGAGCAAGAAAAAATTATTAATGTAGCAATAAATAAAACAGATAAAGCAGTTATCTTTTTCATACGATTGTTCAGTTTCGTCTTAATATAAAATATAGGAATCGTAAATGAGAATTGATATAAGTGAGATAAACCTCCACTGACATCTAAAAGAAATCAAAAGCCATTCAACTTCTTAATAGTTTGGAATTAATGTGAAATTTCAACTGCAAAATGCTAACACATTAAGTTTTTCAAACAATTTGATGACAATGTAGTGATTTTTCCAAATAATGAGAAAAAATGTGGAGAATATTACGTTTATATCTAAATTGAGACTAATGCAGGAATATTCCCATCTAATTGGTGGTCGTATTTACCAAATGTTATTTTTCTCAATTTAATAATTTCATCTTCTTTTAACTCTTTAGCAAAATCAGATTTATTAATCAATCTAACTTGTTTAAAATAATCTGACTTTAATTCTTGGAAAATATTTTGTGGCAGGCTGTCAAAGAGTCGAAATGTTATGAAACTCCGATGACTGAGCTTTAGTGACCGTGGAAATAATAAAGGCCTTTTAGCACTTTTAGTGCCCTTAAATTTTTATTTCGAAGGTTGCCAGAAAAAAGTTCAGACACCCAAGGGAATGATAGAATCGTGGCTTTAAAAACATTTTGAAGAAATGTGGAAAACACGATTAAAAATAAATTGTTGATTTCCAGAAAAAAATAAAATTTTAAACGTATAAAAAATGTTGCTCCTTTTGGATAGATATAAGGTAGAGCAGGCATATTCTTTTATTTTAAAAAATTAGTTATCAATTATATTTAAGTAAATTCAATTCTAGCTGTACTTGCAATCTTAAGTCGCGTGAACACGTCACACTACTATCCTACATGGGTTCTCGAGGCTAAAGTCCTCAAAGACATACTTACTACATATGTTCACGAGGCTGAAGACCTCGAAGACTTTTTAATTCCCTCTCAACATTTGTATTGCTCTACCTGGAGTATAAGGAGCATCCGCATCTTCTAGCTTCTCCTCCAGTGCAGGAATAGCTGTGGATGCAATTCCCATCAAAGTATCCAAGATTGGTTCGAATTCTTCTTTAGCGATAGCAAAGCTGGATTTGTGTGTTTCTGTGACATCAGAGGTAGAGTGTTTTTGCTCGTACGAGATCCATCCCATTCTGCCTGAAGGTGTTGGTGGCGCTCCAATATCCAATTTAGACTTGATATTGTCCCCATAGAGAAGTGTTCTCGCAGCTTGAATCTGATCTTCTATTCCTGAGATCTCATCCATCAATGCTGGCATAGGGAGTTCTACTAACTTGATGGCCTCTTTCATATGCTTCAGCTTGTTGCTCATTTCTCCAATAAGCTTTCCAGCACCTGAGATAGATCTATTTAGTTCATCAACCTCACGTTGGAATTTTGCTTTTGCTATTGGATCCTTTGCAGGCATTACTCTTTCATCTAATTGCTTGACCATAAAAGAAACGGGATCTCCTACATCGGTAAATACTCCATCCACATACTTCGTCATCTGAACAGAATATTGACCAGGAGCTACAAGTGTTCCTTCAGACTTTCCAGCCCATGGATTATAGAATGATGACTTCCTCAGGTTGATAGGATCTTTATGGGCATATCTAAGATCCCACTTAAGTCTATTTACACCAGTGCTCATTGACTTCATTATCTTTCTTACAATCTTGCCTTTATCATCAGAAATTGTAAATAATAACTGCGCCTTCTTCTCTTCACGTTCTGCTTTGAGCTCGTCGTACGTTGGATATTTAGAACTCGTTCCAGCTTTTAGTGCTTCATTCTGCTTTTTTTGACGCTTACTTTTTATCGTTTCTATTTTATCTTTAAAGTAGTAAGTAATCATGGCTACAGGTCCTAGATCTTCTGCCGAATAATGACTGTCTCCTAACATTGCTTTTCCAGGAAGTCCCAATGGAGTAGATTCTTCATATGAAAGTGCATCTCTAATTGGAAATAGATATCCTTCTTTATCCAGTTCGTCTGGACTGATAATCCTTAATGCAGAATAATCATCCAACACATAAAATCCTCTACCAAAAGTTCCTAATACAAGATCGTTTTCTCTTTTCTGTATGGCAATATCTCTTACAGCGATTGTTGGTACTCCACTCTTCATTTGCTTCCATTTATACCCTCCATCATTTGAGAAAAATACACCGAACTCTGTACCACAGAACAATAGATTTTTGTCTACATAATCCTCCTCTATAGCATATGTACTTCCTTTTTTCGGCAGCGTACTTACTATATTTTTCCACGTTCGACCTTTATCTGTAGACTTAAGTAGATATGGTCTGAAGTCACCATTTTTATGATTATTGAATGCAGCATAAATTACATTTGCATCATGCTGAGAACAATAGACTGCATTTACATATGTATTAGATGGTACACCATTTACTCTATCTATTTTCGTCCAATTGGCACCTCCGTCAGTCGTGATCTGGATTAAACCATCATCCGTCCCGACCACCAATAGATTCTCATCAATAGCAGATTCGCTGAATGCCACTATGGTTCCGTATGGAGATGTCGAAGCATTTTTCATCACTGCATCCATTGATTGTACACGACCCATTACTTTCAGTTCATTTCTATTTAACTGTCTGGTTAAATCTTCACTGAGTACATCCCAGCTATTTCCATAGTCATCAGATTTGAATAACTTATTTGCTGCAAAATAAAGTCTCCCTGTTTTATGAGGGCTTACAGCAAGTGGTGCATCCCAATTCCAACGATATGCATTTTCATCTTTTCTTTCTTTGGGCTGAATTCCAACTTCTTCTCCACTTAACTTATCATATCTTACAAGAACTCCATACTGTGATTGAGCGTATACAATGTTTGTATTTTCAGGATCAACTTGAGATTCGAATCCATCTCCACCATGGGTAAAAAACCAGTCTGCATTCGTAATTCCATGATTAGTGATTGTTCTTGATGGACCGCCCATACTGGAGTTATCTTGGGTACCACCATATATATTATAAAATGGTAGATCATTATCAACCGCCACTTTATAGAATTGCGTTACTGGTAAGTTAGGTTTGTAATCCCAAGTCTTCGCAGCATCAAAAGTCTCATACAATCCTCCGTCACAACCTACCAACCAGTGGTCACCAGCTCTAGGATCGATCCACATGCAGTGATTATCTACGTGCTTAGTTACCTCCCCTACTCCTGAGAAAGTCTTTCCACCGTTTGTACTTACTTGCATCCATGTATTCATAGCAAATACTTTTTCGGGATCATTAAGATCGCAATATATTTCTTGATAATAATTACCACTTGACTTATAACTTCCTCTCTTATTCCAACTAGTTCCACCATTGGTCGTTCGGAATGTTCCCCCTTTTCCATCTGCCGCCTCTACGACTGCATAGATATAATCAGGATTTGCTGGAGAAATAGCAAGTCCTATTCTTCCCATTGATTTGGGAAGTCCAGAATTTATCTTGGTCCATGTTGTACCGCCATCTATGGATTTATGGATTCCAGATCCTGGACCGCCTCCAACATAAGTGAATACATGTCTTCTTCTTTGTTGAGCCGCTGCATATAAAATATTCGGATTGCGAGGATCCATAATCAAATCACTTACTCCAGTATGTTTATCTATCTTCAAAGATTGAGTCCAGTTTGCTCCACCATCTACTGATTTATATACACCACGTTCTCCACCTTCGCTCCATAGTGGACCCATCGAAGCTGCATAAATAACATTAGAGTTTTTCGGATCTACAATGATCTTTGCAATATGCTCTGATGTTTTTAGACCTACATTTTTCCATGTTTTTCCTCTGTCTTCAGATTTGTAAATTCCATCACCATATGCAACACTTCTTTGATTATTATTCTCTCCTGATCCAACCCAAATAACATTATCATTATTCGGATCTATAGTTACACAACCGATAGAATATGATGCCTGGCTATCAAATATTGGAGTGTATGTTGTACCAGCATTCACAGTCTTCCATACACCTCCAGAAGCGACTGCTACATAATATTCGAAGGGATTATTAGGATTCACGGCGATATCGGCAATACGGCCTGAGGCGATAGCAGGACCAATATTTCTGAATTTCAATCCAGATATAGACAATTTATCTTTTGCTGGTTCTGGTTTTCCTTTTTTCTGTGCTTGAGATTGAAATGAGAATGAAGATGCCATGAGAATGACAAGTGCGAGTTTTAATAATTTCATGTTGGTTAATTTTAATGGAATAAACTTAGGGAATAAATACTGCTGAATCAAAAATAATCAACTCTAAAGTATTTTCGCTCTCTTTTCACCCACATGGGTGTAAGCCAAAAAGTTCTTTTCCTCCACATTTGTGTAAATAAAAAACGCACCATGAAACAAATCTACTTACTAGCTTTTATATTTTCGATACCATTCGTTGGTATATCCCAGGATCGTGAATCAGATTCGCTAGCACTGGTATCAATTTATCAATCTTTGGATGGGGACAACTGGCCAACAAATGAAAACTGGCTCTCAGATATGCCAATAAAAGAATGGGAAGGAATTAACATAACAAATAATAGAGTAACTAAACTAGAAATAAAATCAAACGCCTCAGCGGGAATAGAAGGAGAATTCCCATTACAAGTTTTAGATCTATCCGAACTAAAAACATTAGAGCTGAGATATGTAAATTTAAATGGTCCCATTCCCGAATCATTGGTTCAACTTACAAAGCTTGATAGGATTATTTTTAACCATTGTAACCTTACAGGTGATTTACCTCAGATTTTTGATCAATTTGAGAATCTGCGAACATTGGGTTTAAGCTTTAATGAGCTAACTGGACCACTCCCTGCATTACCCCAAAACATGTTTCTAGCCTATATTGATAGAAACCAATTCACTGGTCCAATTCTGGAATCATGGACAGGAAATCAAATGACAAATCTTCAAATTCATGGAAATCAACTTACAGGAAACTATGATATCCTTACGACTCTTCCCAATCTAAAATCAATGAATCTTAGTGATAATGATTGGGATGAACATACACTACCTCTATGGATTGATGATATCACAAACTTAGAAAGATTCTCATGTGATGGATGTAATATTGTCGGTGAAATACCGACAGAATTAGATTTCTCAGCACAAGAAAATTATAGTGGAATGTTCTTAAGTGAAAACAATATATCTGGTGACATCTCTATCTTATTCAACAATCCAGAATACGGTAAGAAATTGTTCTTAAGAGCAAGAAGCAATAATTTATCTGGAGAGTTGCCAGTCCATAAGATTGTTTCATTTCATGAGCTTGACGTTTATAATAATCACTATAGTAGTATGACCAATCCACAGGAAAATGTAGAATATACTCTAGATATATTATATAACGACTTCACATATGAAGGACTCAATCCAGTACAAAAATTCATAGAATTGGATACTCTTATTGGTGTGAAATATTGGAATTTAAATGCTACAGGAACTGAAGATACATTAGTTATAACTACGCAAACAAGTGTAACATTATTATCTGGAGACAACCATCCTAATACTACATATCAGTGGCACAAAGGAAATACACCAATAGAAGGAGAAACTGGTACAGAATTGACAATTGAAATTACAGAAAATAATCAATCTGGATGGTATAGATGCAAAATGGAAAATCCAGATTATCCAGAATTATCGTTACACTCTCATAGAATTACACTAGACATTGATATATCAACCTCAACTAAAAATACTACTCTGCACAACCTCAGCATATCACCAAATCCTACTGATCATCTTTTGAAGATCTCGGATCTAAATCATGACAGATTCAGCTATAGCATTATGACGCTCGATGGCAAAATGATTAGAAAGCAACAAATCGAAAATTCAAAAACCATAGATGTATCTGATCTTGATTCTGGAGCATACTTTCTTAGAATTTCTACAAATGATGAATTCATCAACCGGAAATTTATAAAAATCTAATCTATGAATAAATATTTTTCCCACATGTATTCTTTAAATCCTACTTCGCCGTTTCCGCAATTAAAGTACTAATAACTCACCTGACTAAATCACTTAAAACTATTACTTTTGATATAAGTTGGATCAATATAAAAAGCAGGTGGGATTAGTAATGATAAACATTTAAAATAAGTCTTTTTTATCTAAAAATTCTACTTCCTTTTATATACCTTATTGAGCATTTACCATCTTTTGTCATGAAAATAATTTTGTCATCATTTTAAACAAAAATGCCGCCAAAATTGAATTCGAATTACTTCATAACACTGGGTTAAAACCCAGTGCTAAATAGGTGTCGGCCTTTCAGGCCTAGCTCGGTACCGAGACAAAGAATATATAAGTTATATAACCAATGTCGGAAGTCCCGTCGGGGCTATACCTTTGTATTAACATGGGAACAATCATATAGTGAGCACCGTAGGTGCGACACCTAATAATGTAGCCCCACCTTGTTTTCATCTTGATCCTGTAAGTTGGGGGAATAGCTGGAAGAAATGATCAACCTATCATGATGCGGTATGCATCTTTGTAATGCAAGTTCCAAATATTGATCCATTGAGAAAAAACGTAGACTATTTAACAAAGAAAACTTCACTCAATCTTAATAATTTTTATCTAAGGATATTATCTTTTTAGTAATTTGACACATTCAAAGTTGTTAAGGAAAAAAGCCATAAAATGGAAACTGTGAGTTTTATAAAACTTGCCAGTTGATTATTTTTTTTGGTATAGCTGTGGGAATTATCCTAATTTATAAGAATTGTAAAAATTGATATCCAAATCAACTTGTAGTTTATTGACATTTGCTTACTATTCGGACAACCTTCATCCCTTTATTTTAAAGTGTTAAAAACTAAAACACCCTGATCAAAATATGACCAGGGTGCAAAACAATAAACTTATTACACTTTACTTTTTTTGAAATTATACTTTTTATTTTAGGAATTTGTCTTTCTTATTTATCTCATTTTTTCTAAGAGTTCGAACTTACTACTCACTTTTAACAACTGAAACAAACGCTTTTGGTAAGTCTTTACAGTGTTAACACTAATGAATAGTTTTTCACCAACTTCTTTATATGTGAGTCCATCTTTAAAGCCCAAAAGAATGTCATATTCTTTGTCTGTAAATGACACATGTAGTTTTGACTCAAGACTCCCTTTGGAAAATGATAAAGCTTCATTTTCCATACTAAATTTGTGAAGTGCAAGTTCAATATTAACCTTTAGGTCGTTTTCATTAAATGGTTTTACAATATAGCCATATGGCATTGTATCTTTGACTAAATCTAATGTCACCTTGTCCGAAAATGAAGTTAAGAATACAAATGGAACATGATATTTTTTTCGAATCACTTTGGCCAAATCTATACCCGTGAGTGTTCCTTTGATACAAATGTCTAATAGTATCAAGTCAGCATCTTCTCTTGCGAATAAATCCAGTGCTTTATCACCATTCATAGAATGACCTATAACTTTGTGGCCCATAAGCTGCAGAGTGGATTTCAACTCTGCAGCTATCAAGGCTTCATCTTCTACTATGATTATTCGAACTGACATGGAACTAATTTAAAGGTAATTACTGATTCGTACACAAAAAGTATTAACTTTTTCTTTCTAGATCGTCAACAATATCTTCTAATTTAATATCCATTTTGTCATCCAACCAATTGATAGAACTAACCATAGTCACTAGCCTATGTATATAAATTGTAACTGAACCTACAACTCCTACAACCAGCGCAGCCAGCCAAAATCCTAAAATTCCGATGGTCACTGCAAGCAATAGCAATGTAAAATAAGGCAGTAAAAATTTCACTTGTTTTTTAGAGATGAGTGAAGTTTGGTTTACCGACGAGTCGTTTCTTAATAATGTTGTTGAATTTTTCATTGATTTTTTAAATTTGGGGTTATGTTTTAAATTATATTGCAAATATGAACAATCAACATTATTCGTCTTCCACCCATGTGGGTGAAATGATTTTTATATTGTCCA
>Ga0209187_1002888_pt1 | contig 15357 bp, 10 predicted proteins | sample BantaG_FD_187430 | JGI IMG/M metagenome (GOLD analysis project Ga0209187, IMG submission 187430) | Marine algal microbial communities from Bantry Bay, Ireland - BantryBay_4 metaG (SPAdes) (version 2) | ecosystem: Host-associated > Algae > Red algae > Unclassified | place: Bantry Bay, Ireland... | reverse complement strand
TGCTTTTGGTTGCATCATGATTTTCGGATACTCGTTCATCACGAATTTTAGGTCAGGAACAGCTTTTTTGATCGGTTCGTAACCCATAGAAGAAAACAAAAGGGTATCCTTGCTTGAGTAATTAGCCGGGTTTATAGTTAAATGAAATACCCCGACTTCATCGCTTACGGTTCCAATGCTCTTTCCAATAATACCAATATTAACATAGGGTAGGGTTTCATTGGTCTTACCATCCAATAGAACACCTTTGTAATCTTCTTGGGCGTTTATGCATTCAAAACCGAAACAAGTAAAAAGTGCTAGTAGTAAAATTTTCATTCTTAAACTATCTTAATTTGATGCAAATATACCAGCATTTGAAATTTCGAACCATTTCTGATTTAGATTGCGCTGATTCATTTTTAGCAGCTTAGTTTCCTTACGCTGACTAGGACTACCATAATTATGGTAAATAGTTGCTTTGATATAGGTAGTAGTAAGGCTTCTATTGCCTAGGTATTTAACATTGACCAGCCAAGTGCCTCGCATAGTATCATCTATAAGAAACTCTTCACTCGAATAGCCACTAAGCTTTTCATCTTTAATACGATTAGCATCGGCCAACAAAGAATGTTCTGATTCAAAATAGTGATTTTTAGGATTTACGAATTGCAGTTCGAATTCGGCTTCACTATCGCTCCATTCGAATACTAATCGAGTGCCGTTGAATTCTTCAGCAAAAACAAAGTTTTTCAGGTCTTTTCTAGAGAGAATCTTCTTACTATTTAATGCGAGCAGATTATTGAACTCCCTATCAATTATATTCGTGAACATTTTACCTTTCGATTTAAGAAATCCCTCTTCCAAAAGATAACCGTATCGAGCATAAATAGCAGCTGCTTTTTGATAATTTCCAATCTCACGATAGCTGTTTGCCAAATCCATATATGACTGGGCGTAATTTGGCCTTAGCATAAAAATCTCCTTATAAATTTTATGAGCTTTCTCTGGCTCGTTGCCCGCTTCATAGAGATATGCCAATGATTTTAGCGCAATTGGATTCTCTTGAAAAACATTATAGCTGCTATCAATAATGGTATCTGTAAACTGCCCCTCAGGCCATGTATTAACAAAATAATCATAGGCATCTAAAACATACTGGAAGGAACTGCCGTATAGTTTCTTGTACTTTTTGTAAGTGGCTTTTGCCGTCTCAAAAGTAGCACTGTTATTTAATTCGATAAGATAGCTGGGCTTGCCCTTTTCGATAGCTTCGGAGGTGATGGCGTCCTGTGCATATAGGTTATTTCTCAATTTGGCCCTGTCGTAGGGAAGACCACTTTCAGGTTCCCTTGTACCATGAGAAATAGATGTAGTATTGATGAAAACTACGCCCCCAGAAGCAATCGACCCGTATTTAGCCACAAATTGAAGGCCGGAAACGGCAGCCACCCTTCGAATAGTGCTAATATCCAACCAAACAGGAGCCGATTTAAAAATCTGACCATCAACTTCGTATATTACCGGGATACCCCTAGGGCTACATCGTAACAAGAGTACTTTATCCCCAGAAAAGCCTTTTGTACAGGCTCCTGGTATTTTTAATGCTATTGCATCTATCACATCAAAAGCGGCACGGTTGAGATCGCTACCAGAGAAAACCCGTAAATTATATGCAGTTGTTTCTTCACTCAAATAACCAAAACCAGTATTGATAATAGACTTATCGATATCGTAATCAATGGCCAAATCTCTTTGTTTCCTGCGTTTCGATTTGATAACAACGACTTCATCTAATTCATTTATTTCGGGTGACATTTCAATATTGAGTATTTTGGTGACATCTTCAACTATTATTTCCATATCGCGCATGCTGGGGTATGTAAAAACTAGAACATCCCCTGGTTTCGCCGCGACCTTATAATATCCATCAAATGTAGTCGATGTAATTTCATCAGAACCGGAAATGGTAATTTCGGCATTTGCGAGGGGCGTATCCACATACATCACCCTGCCTTTTATTTCTTTAATAATTTCCTGTGCGAATAGCACCGTGTTGCAAAATAAAATGAGTGAAAAGCAGAGCGAATTTTTCATATTCGTTATTTTTAGGTTGTATTATTTTCTTACAAAAATTATACCTTAATCTACATTTAAAGTGAATTTGCGAAAATTAATTTAGTGCAAAACCTTTCATATTAACTATTTAAAAATCATAAATCCTCCAAGGTTTCTAAATCAATTGTCTATCGATTTTGCAAAACAAATAAGTTTTGATTTACATTTTTAAGGGATAACTGAAAAACCTGTACCTCCGAACGCTGCGTTGGCAAGCCATAATTATAGTAAATAGTAGCTTTTAAAATGGTCGGCTCATAGCTTTTATTGCCAAAGTATTTTAAGTTAATCATCCATTTGCCTGGCTTGCTTTGATCGATTAAGAATTGTTCTACGCTGTACCCTCTTATTTTTTCATCATTAATTCGCTCTTGCTGTTTCTCAGCGGTATGGCTCCAAATAAAATAGGTGTTTTCGGGGTTTACGAATTGCAGATCAAACTCAGCTTCGCTGTTGTTCCATTCAAAGACCACTCGAATACCCAGGTATTCGGTTAGCGTGCTGCCATTTGAATCTTTGGCAAGGGCATCGCCATGAAGTGCCAGTAAATTTGATGATTCCGTATCGATAACAGCATTTATATTTTCAAAAGGGGTGGTAATCGTATCTAGGGAATTCAAGGTTTGATATCTTACGTAGAGCCCTAAAGCTTTGCTATACGCTCCGTTTTGGGTGTACATGTTAGCCAAATCCCTATAGGATTGCGCATACCTAGGTCTTTTTTTAAATACTTCGATATACGATTTTAACGCTGCTTCTAAATCACCTTTCTCTTCGTACCGATATGCCAAGGCTTTTATAACGTTCGGGTTGTCCGAATACTTCTTTTTTAACTCGGCTATAACCACCTCTTGTTTACCGGAAGTCGCCCAGTTATCCTCGAAAAAATCTGCCGCAGCTAAATAAAAGTATGGCGAGCCACCATACAGTTTCTTTTGGGTATTGTAATTGGTCATAGCTTCTTCGGCAGTAGCCGCCTTTTTCATTTCGAGAATATACTTAGGGGGGGCTCTCTTAAAAGTACCCTGTGCAGACCTTTCATTGAAGGTATTATCTCGTAATTTTGCCTGGTCGTAAGGCTTATCACTACCCGCTTCTCGTCTAATATTATTGCTTCTATTGGTCGTGTTGATAATGATCACGCCACCACCAGCTATATTGCCGTATTTGGCGATACCGTTAAGACCAGAAATAACGGCAATGCGATCTATGGTTTCAATGGCCAAAAAGGTTGGTGTATCCGTAAAAATATTACCGTCTATTTCCCAAATTGGTGGTTTGGGATTACTCAGTGAACCACCACCACCTCGTATAAATACGGTGCCAGCCTCCGCACCACGACTCAAACCAGGTATTTTTCCTATCAACGCACTGATTATATCGACTGAGGCATTATTTAAATCCTTACCATCAATAAAGGTAACTGGGTAACTTACTTTCTCGGCGTCCATATAGCCATAAGCCGTACGAATTATGCTTTTTTTTGTAGCGTAGTTTAGCTCGAGACCCTCCTGTCCTTTTTTCTCTTTTTGTTGTACTACAACTTCATCGAGTTCCTCTACTCTCGGAATCAAATCAATATTCAATACTCTGGTAACATCTTGAATAATTACTTCGAGGGTGTTCATGCCTACATAGCTAAATACCAAAACGTCACGTGGTCGAGCGTCAATTGTGTATTTTCCAGACGAATCGGTCTGAATACCTTCAGAAGTGCCTTTAATCGAAATATTTACATTTGCCAAAGGGGAATCATAGCTGGTAACAATACCTCTTATTCTATTGACCTTGTCCTGAGAAATCGAGGATAAGCAACTAAAAAGAAATAAAACTGAAAAAAAAATTCTCATGAATGTAGGTTTAGATTTTGTGTTAAAATTACTACAATAGAATTGCTTTTTCAATCTGATTAACCAATTCTTAACGTAGCTATCTACCCACGTAGCACAAGCCCCTGTCAATCAGGTTCATTACGGTTTTTTAATCGAAAATAAGTTTTGAAGCTGTATTAATTTTAAAAAGTTCTTGATTTTGATTGCGTAGCCTTAGCTTATAAACTTTTGTGGCTTTTTGTTGTTTAGCAGTACCGTAGTCTCTATAAATAGTGACCTTTAAATAAGTTGGCGTCAGGCTTTTGTTGCCAAGATACTTTACATTAACCTGCCAAGTTCCTGGTAACGAGTCGTCTATTAAAAATTCTTCGCATGAGTAGCCCAGTAATTTTTCATCGCGAATACGCGAGGCGTCGGCCATTAACGAATGTTCTGTTTTAAAATAGTGCTTCTCAGGGTTTACGAACTGAAGCTCAAATTCAGCTTCGCTGTCATTCCATTCAAAAACCAAACGGGTTCCCACAGACCCTTCGTCAAAAGATGGCGCTTTAAAAGGTTTAGAGAAAATCTGTTTTCCATTAAGAGCCAATAAGTTTGAATACTCTCTACCGATTATTCTGCTAAAAGCAGTAGAATCTCTTATCAAGAAACCCTCTTCGACCAAATAGTCGTACCGCGCGTACAAAGAAGCGGCCTTGGAGTAGTTACCGACCTCACGATAGCTATTCGCCAAGTCCATATACGATTGGGCGTAATTTGGTCTGTGGATAAAGATATTCTGGTAAATTTCGTTCGCTTTTTTAAAATCTTCATTTGTCTGCACCTGATAAGCAAATGCTTTTAAGGCAACTGGATTGTCCTCAAAAAACGAAACACTTTCATCAATGATATTCTCCTCAAAACCAGCATCGGGATACTTCGATTTAAAAAAATGCGCTACATCCACAAAATAACTATAGCTATTGGAATACTGTTTTGCGTAACGGTCATACACTTCTTTTGCAAGCTCAAGTGTATTACTATTTCGAAGTTCTTGAACATATTTAGGTTCATTTTGAGCCAAATCTTCCACTGATAAAGCCTCACCCTTATACACATTATTCCGAAGTCTTGCCTTATCCTTGATTTCTTTGGAGGTTGCATAGGCGTTTCTTGTGGTAGTATTTATGATGACCACACCTCCTGAGGCAATACCACCGTACAAATTTCTTGCCGCAAGACCGGAAATTACCGCAATACGTTTCATGTTAGAAACTGGAAGCCAAACTGGAGCGTCGTTAAATATTTGACCATCCACATCATATATAGCGTTTGCATCGTTGTTAAATGAACTTGAACCACGTATCGAAATAAACCCGCCTTGGATGCAATCTCCTACTACAGTTACCCCAGGAAAATTTCCGCGTAAAACACCTAAAATACATAAGCCGACCTCACTAAATTGACCTTCGGCAAGTACCCGTATTTGATAAGCGGAAGTTGAGGGGTCTAATATACCATAGGCCGAACGAATAAGCTCGGGGTTGGTGCTGTACTCAATTTCCAAATCTTCTTTGGACTTACGCCTACTTTCGGTCACCACCACTTCGTCTAACTCTTCAATGTCGGGAAATAATTGCACATTTAGAACCCTAGTTACATCTTCTACCAAAATGTTGATAGACGCCATTCCAGCATAGGAATAAAAAATAATCGTGCCTACCGGAACTTTTAAAACGTACTTTCCCTCAGCGTCTGTAAATACTTGTTCTGTATTGATAGAGTTCTTTATTTCAACATTTGCGATTGGGTTTGCACCGTCAGTGACCGTTCCAAATATACTCTTTACATTTTCCTGAGCTACTAGGCTGTTAATGGTCATCAGCAGTATTAGTAAAATACTATTTTTCATATTCTTTTAATTTGAGGTTAGGGAAGGTGTGATGTTAATTTTGAACAACTCTTGATTCACATTTTTAGGTGCCAATTTAAATACTTTGGTTTCCTTTCTCTGTGTTTTCAGTCCGTAATCATAATAGATTGTCGCTTTTAAATAACTAGCGGAGAGTTTCCTATTTCCTAAGTATTTGGTGTTAATTTGCCATATACCTGGAAGGGAATCATCCATTAAAAACTCTTGGCACGAGTAGCCGATTGTTTTTTCTAATTGAATTTGCTCGGAATTACCGAACAACGAATGGTTTTCAACTACATAGTTGCCCAATGGGTTTACGAACTGTATCTCGAACTCCGCCTCACTATCATTCCATTCAAAAACCAATCGAGTGCCTTTAAAATCCGCTGCGCTGCCTTGGTGTTCAAACGTTTTGTCAGTTATAACTTCTTTCCCTTTTTGCGCAACTAGATTATTGAAATCTCTTTCAAAAATCTCAGCGAATCGGCTAGAGTCTTTTTTTATATAGCCCTTATCCATTAAATGATTGTAGCGGGTATACAGTGAAAGCGCTTTTTTATACGCTTTAACTTCTTGGTAGCTGTTGGCCAAATCTAAATAGGACTGCCCATATTCTGGGCGCAATAAAAAAACCTCCTTATACAATTCGTTGGCTTTTACTAATTTTCCATTTTGCTGATGGGTATAGGCCAAAGCCTTTATAGCAACTGGGTTTTCATCAAAAAGAAGTTTATTCTTCTCAAAAATTTGATTAGCGGTAACATTATCCCCAAAGCGTTCAATAAAGAATCGATAGACTTCTAGCGCATAGCTATAGGAACTACCGAAATTCGTTTTGTGCTTGTTATAAATTGCAAGAGCTTCATCTTCTCCTTCACTATCGTACAATTCCCTTAAATAAATGGGTTGATTAGTACGCATAGCTTCTTGGCTAACCGCATCTTTCAAATATATGTTATTTCTTAGCTTCGCTTGATCGTAAGGTCTATTGCCAGTTTCTCGCTCCCCATAAGTATTACGATTCGTGTTTATAACAACCACCCCACCCGAAGCCGTAGGTCCGTAACGCCTCACAGCTTCGCCTCCAGGAATTATACCGATACGCAAAACGCTACTTATATCTACCTCAAACGGTACCGAGGAGGAGGAAGATCGTGAATCTCTAAAAATCCCATCTACCTCGTAAGCCGCTGATGCAGCACCTCTCAACGAGGCAAAGCTATCGGTAAAAAGATATCGTTCTCCCTCAATAGTTCTTATGGTAACACCAGGTAGTGTCTCAGCAATAGCGTCTAGAATATCATAGGCTTTATTGTTTAGATTTTTCCCATCGACAACTCTGAGTTCGTAACCAACTGTATTTGGGCTGAGGTATCCGGCGTTTGAATCGATTATAGTAGTATCACTATAGAAGGTACGCGCAAGGTCTTTCTGTGTTTTTCGTTTGTATTTTAATACCACTACTTCATCAAGTTCCTCAACATTCGGTGCCAATTCAATGTTCAACTTAGTAGTCACGTCCTCGACCATAATTTCAACGGAGGTCATACCCAAGTAACTGAAAATTAAAATATCTTTAGGGGAAGCGATAATAGTGTAGTTGCCATTGTCATCAGTAGTCGTACCAACAGTTTTTTCAGCTATACGAATACTAACTCCTTTTAAGGCTATCTGACCATCGGTAACCTTACCTGAAATAGCATTTTGGGCACTAATCTGCGTTCCAGAAAAAACAAGCAAACAGAAAAAAAGTTGTGAAATATCTTTAAATTTCATGCAGTATTCTTTTTGATTTAATCACAAAAACTATGCCGAGGTGAATGTGTATGCTCTGGACTGATTCCCTTTCAATTCCCCTGATGCCCTTTAACCCTAGGCACCAACAAAAGTTCTGTCTGCCTACCGTTGACGTAGCGAAATCCGTCCTCACCATAAAACCCAGCTTCCTCTAGCATGATGCGGATATCCCTTTTCCATTCCGGAATAGTTATCGTGGTATTCAACTCGATGGCATAAACCGTATTGGGGTTTAAGGGATAATTATCACCATCATCTTTCATCACCCCGCCTTGACTATCCCACATACCAATGGTCGTACCGGCAGAATGCCCGTACGATCCTAAAGGATGCGTATAAATAGACGGGCGCAAACCAGCATCTTTCCCCTGCTGTAAGGCTTTAGCCAAAATTTCATTCCCGGTGCGACCTGCGATCATGTTTTTGGTCAGATAATCCTGAACTTGGTTTCCTGCCTTTAATCCGTCGACCAAGAACTTTGGTGCCGATTTTTCGTCAGGCCTCAATACATAAGCCAGTTCTTGACAGTCGGTATTCAAACGCAGATAAGTAATTCCAAAATCACAATGTAAAAGGTCTCCGGGCAAAATGACCATATCATCTGGACTACCGGAAAACGAATACAGGTGACTTACCAATTCTTCGCTAGTTCGTTGCACATCAACGGTAGGGTGAAACCATGTTTCTAGCCCTAAATCGGTAACTTTTTGCCGCATCCACCAAACTACTTCACCCGTTGTGGTTATTCCAGGGGTGATTACTTTTTCAGAAAATGCCTCGGCGATTATGTCATGGGTGATAGCTACCAATTGATTATAGATAATCATTTCTCTTTCGGTGCGAGTTTCAATCCACCGCACGGCCAACTGCTCTGCGGAGACTATTTTTGAATGAAGCTTTTTAGGTAAATTCTGCATGAACTCTTCATAATCTGTCTTATCCAAACCATCAGCGATATTATGGTCTTTCGAAAAATTGAGTCCGATTTTTTTAGGATTTCGCTCGGCAATCAATTGCATTAATCGCTTCCATTGATTCGGTTCTTTTTCTTTATCCCAGGCCGATTTTATATTTTTCCCCACATCATAGCGGGCAACAGCCAATTTTTCAATGGTATTTTTAGCTTTATTCCTATAAAATATCAAAATGGTTCGCCGTCTCGCATTTAACCAAGTTGATGGAAGCATGGTTCGCAAAACCGGATCTTCATTGTACTCTCGAGAAATGACCACCCACATGTCTATTTCAGCTTTATCCATCAATTTTGGCAGTAAATTTTCGAAACGATCGGCTAAAATAGCATCGACCACTAGTGCACGTTGTGCTTCAGGTAAAATTTGTTGTGCGGTAGCATTTACTGAAATAAGCAATAAGATGAGAAGAAACGTATTTTTCATGTTTTAGGTTTGAGAATTGAAAATACGAAATCAGCGCTACTCTTAAAAGTATATTATCGACCTTGTTGACAATTAATCATTGCGAACGAAAATAGGTTTCCGCAGCAACACTATTTGACACTTTTACAGATTCGATATCTGAGGGGTTCAAAACGTTTAAAATAGAGACATCGCAACGAACACGGTCTACGATAACAATCGTATTATCATCACCCCGAATGCGGATGTTCGGAATACTCGTTGAATTACTATTGTTAACTGAAACACTCGGCACATTTGCTTGAATGGAGTTATACACGTCTTGTGTTTGCGTCCAGTTATCATTATAAATTTTATGGACTTTAAATGGAAGTTCTCTTTCCGAAATATCAGATATCATATTTGCTTTTGTATCAATTAAGACAACTCCGTTTTTTGCCAAACTACCATACAAACTTATAGCTGGGGTATTTTCCAAAACTCGAACTGATTCAATAGCTATAGGAGAAATTTCATTAAAAGCAACCGAATCCCATTCTACTGGCATACCATCTACTATAAGTAAGGGTCTGCGATTGTCATTAAAGGTTGTTCCGCATCTTATAAATACTTTTTGTTGGGATTGTTTTAGGGTAATTAGTGTGTCTAATTGCGTTTCTGTTTGAGAAAAGCAACAAAAGACAACTGAAAGATGTAACAAGGTGATCAGTAAGGTTTTCATTTTATCGATTTTTAAGTTCGATGTAAACCTACTATCTAGTAACATGGCAAAAAACAAGAAATGACTAAAGTGCGTTCTTTGGTGAGTGATTAGCTCTATTCGATGAGAAGAATAGTTTCGCGTCTACTTAATTTTCCGTTTTTGGTCAAAGCAAACTTAGTAAGAAAAAATATAGCTTTTGGCATTTCATACTTGTCAAGAATAGCGGAAAAGGTTTCTATGTTTGAATAGTTCTTTTCATCTGCTTTGCTCTCGATAATCAAAACCAACTTTTGACCCAAGCTTTCATCGGGCAGGCCAGCAACAAAAAATCGATGCGATATTACTGACGTCAACTTTTCCTCGATAATTTCGGGGTGCAACTTTACCCCTCCTGAATTGATTACATTATCAAATCTGCCTAACCATTCAAATTCGGTCTCTGAAATCAGTTTTACAATGTCATTTGTAATCACAGGGTTATTGGAGATTTTTGGGGCTGAAATGACCAAACAAGCTCTATTATCCGTTGAAAAAATCACATTAGACAACGCGATAAAACGATCTAAAGCAGCATCTTTCAGTCGTTTGAGAGAAGAAGGGCTAGAAAGTGCAGAATCGATTCTCTTGACCGCAACGTGGGTAATCGTTTCGGTCATACCATAGGTTTCATAAACGCTACAATCAACAGACTTTAATTTCTGTTTCAAACTATATGAAACAGGAGCCCCACCAATAATGAGTTTTTCTATATTAGCCAGGCTTTTTAGACTATTTTCAACTTGTAACGGTACCATTGCGCAGAAAGAATACTTCTTTGCATTACCTTTTAATGGTTCCGAATTTGGAGCGACACAATCCAAATGAAGTCCTAAGACCATTGCTCTTACTAGCATCATTTTGCCCGCAATATAATCTGCTGACAAGCACAACAGCGAAGTAGCCGCAGGGTGTAATTCAAAAAAATGCCCTGTTGTAATGGCCGAATTGGTCATTTGCTCTTTTTGAAGCCAAATAGATTTCCTAACGCCGGTAGAGCCAGATGTTTGCACTTGTATAGAAAATTTATCATCTAACCAATCGAATAAAAAAGCTCCTATTGCTTTCTCATAGGGTTCGCCCTCCTTTATAAAACTGTATGCCGCATCCTTGAGGGTTTTCTCGGTGAAAGTAAATCCGTTTAACTTAAAATCTGGATGTAATTTTTTAATGTTCAAGTACACTATCGTTTTGCGGTGCTGGTGCCAAAAACTCCTCTTTAGACTGCACTTTACCGAAAAGCCGTTCTTGCCAGTGCTGCCATTTGTATTTTTTAGCAAAAATCAAAAGAAGAATCGGGTAGATTATCAGCACAGGAAGAAATGCATCAAAACCCAAAGTTGGTTCCGCAACGTTTTTATAAAGGGCATCTACCTGAAACGCTGTATTATCGGCAGTTACAAATAATAAGGTAATTAAATTATTGGCAGCATGAAAACCCAAAGCAAGCTCAAGGCCTTTATCCATTAAGGTCATTATTCCAAAAAAGAGTCCGGAGCCAATATAGTAGACCATTAAGATCAAGCCCATCTCCTCAACCTCAGGGTTTCCCAAATGCATTAAACCGAATATTATCGAGGTCATTAGTAAGGGCACCCATCTATTTTTGACCATGATTCCGATACCTTGCATCATATACCCTCGAAAAAGATACTCCTCAAAACTGGTTTGAATAGGAATAAGCAACACCCCGATAACAACCAAGTATAAGAATGGTTCCAGTTTAAAATTCCACATATAATCTTCTGGCGAGAAGTACATATCCACTGCCGTTAGGGAAATTGAGACTACTGCCCAAAGGGCGAATGCAAAAAAGAATCTTTTCCAATCAATTTTACTTCTTGCTGTAGTTAATGAAGTAATGGTCTGCTTGTGAATATATTTTACCCAAAGAAAAAGTAAGGTAATACCAATTATGAAAGGTGCTAACGTTTCTATTAGAACCTGATTTGCTCCTTTTTCAGCAATCTGCGATGCCATAAGCGCCTCAATATCAATATTTAGTAATTTAATAACGATATAGTTCAACACCATCAGACCTATTACCCCCATCGGTATCAAAAAGTACTTCCAAAGGCCAATATCTCCTTTATATCCCTGTTCTATGTACATAAATCTTCGATTATATTATCTTGCCACAGCGTATGAAGCTTATAATGCAATGTACCATTTTCTACTGTAAGCGGACTTTCGAAGTTGTTGGTATAAAGCCCTCCTGTTCCCAAGCCTTGGAGCAAGTCGCTATTTAAGGTATAGGTCCATTGCGCTATGGCATTTAGGCCAATATTACTCTCTAAAGCACTTGTTACCCACCAGCCAATATTGTATTTATTTGCTAGGGCAATCCATTCCTGACTACCTCTAAAACCACCTAACAAACTGGGTTTTAGGATGATGTACTGGGGTTGTATTGTTTGAAGTAATTTTTCTTTTTCGGCTACATCAAAAATTCCTATCAACTCCTCATCCAAGGCGATTGGTAAAGGGGTTTTCGCACACAGTGTTTTCATTTCGTTCCAATTTCCCTGTCGGATAGGTTGTTCGATGGAGTGAAGTTTCAATTGGGAGAGAAGTTCCAATTTTTGCATTGCTTCTTCAGTCGAAAATGCACCGTTAGCATCAACACGTAAGGTTATCTTTTCTGGAGAATACTTTTTCCGAATAGATTGAAGCAAACGATATTCCCTTTCGAAATCTATAGCTCCTATTTTCATTTTAATACAACTAAACCCATCAGCCAATTTATGCTGAATCTGCTCGTGCATATACGACTCCTCTCCCATCCAAATTAATCCGTTTATAGGAATAGGGGCTTCTTTTTTTGTAAAATTTGAGGGATATAAAGTATATGGACGTTCCGATTGAAGTGACAGAAAAGCCTGCTCTATCCCAAACTGAATGCTAGGGTAGTTTTTTAAATCTTCCCAAAGCGTATCAACTCCGAAATGTATATTATCACATGCCCACTGCAGCTTTTCTTCATAATCCGGAACATCATCAATACTTAGGCCTTTTAATAAGCCACACTCCCCAATACCTTGTGAATTGCCATCCTTTAGAATTAAAAAATAAGCTGTTTTTTGGGTTAAAACCCCGCGTGAAGTACCGCTTGGCCTTTTAAAATCTAGAATGTACTTTTTATAACTTGCTTTCATTCGATACCCTCAAATTTAACTATATTATGCCAATTTTAATTAAGGAAATATGCAGGTAGAAAATAAAACGATATGGATTACCGGAGCCTCTTCGGGCATTGGTGAAGGTTTGGCCTATTTGTTAAGTCAAAAAAATTGCAAATTAATTCTATCTGCGAGGAACGAAACAGAATTACAACGCGTAGCCGCTAAATGTAATCGCCCTAAAAATGTTGCTATTCTTCCCCTAGATCTTGGAGAATTTGATACTATGTCTTCTAAAACCGATAAAGCCATTGCTTTCTTTGGTACAATTGATTTGTTGATCAACAACGCAGGTATGAGTCAACGATCGTTGCTTATAGAAACCGATTTTAGTGTCTACAAGAAATTAATCGACATTAATTATCTGGGTACGGTTGCATTGACCAAGGCAGTTTTACCACATTTCGTATCGAATAAAAAAGGACATTTTGTTACTATAACAAGTTTGATGGGAAAATTTGGTTCGCCTTATCGATCTGGCTATTGTGGTGCCAAACATGCCTTGCATGGTTTCTTTGATGTACTTCGAATGGAACACGAAAAAGACAATATTGATGTTACTCTAATTTGCCCTGGTTTCATACAGACAGATGTTGCTAAGAATGCATTGACCGCCGATGGCAGCAAACAAAATGCTGATGACACGGCCACCCTAAAAGGATTGCCTGTACCCGTTTTCGTTGCAAAAATGATTCGCGCTGTTGAGAGCAAAAAATACGAGGCCTATATTGGTCAAAAAGAAGTCTTTGGAGCGTACTTAAAACGTTTCTTTCCAAAACTTTTGCACAGGGTAGTTCTGCGAAGTTCAGTGCGCTAAATAGTTTATTTGAAATTAAACCAGAACCGAACACCCTGAGCGGTATTATCGGTATTCAGTTTGGTTTGTAGTTGATTTGCCAAACGATTCATTAAACGAATACCCATTGAGGAATTCGCTCGTTCTTCAGTATCGTCAGGCAATCCTATACCGTTATCCGTATATTCAAAAAAGCCTTCTTCTTTTGCGATTTTTCGAATGTGGATGTATATTTTTCCATTATCGTCGTCATTCGGAAAAGCGTACTTGAACGAGTTAGAAACCAATTCGTTCAAAATAAGTCCGAACGGGATGGCTCTATCGATATCCAATTCAACATCTTCAGCGTCGACGGTTATATTGATATTATGGCCGCCTTTTTTGAAAACCGATTGTACGCTATTGATCAAACTTTCAATATAGCCTTGCATTTCAATAACCGATAGGTCTTCGTTCTGATATAGTTTTTGATGAATCAAGGCCATCGCTTTCACCCTACTCTTGCCTTCCTCCAGAGCAGCTATTGCGGCCTTACTTTTTGTGTTTTTGGTTTGAAGACTCAATAAGCTAGAAACCATTTGAAGGTTGTTCTTAACCCTATGATGAATCTCTTTTAACAACGAATCTTTTTCGGTAAGCGAACTTTCAATAATATGTTTTTGAGCTGCAATTAAACGTTGATTTTTAATACTTCTCAAATAGGCGTACACCAAGCCTGCGAACAGTAATAATAGAAAGACCAAAGAAATAATGACCACTTCTTTTTCATCTCCCAATTTGTTCATTTTGTCTTTCGACTGTTCAAGAGCTTCTCGTTGCTCGTCGAGCATGGTGCGGTTGTTCTCTATTTCCTCGCCCACTAGCAATTTCAGTTGCTGAAGTCGCAAACCAGAATCCGCTTTATCTATAGAATCATTGATGCGCACATTCTTTCTTAAATACAAAATTGCACTATCAGGGTTTTCAGTTTTCTCATAGTATAACGACAATAAAGTGTTTCTCTTTACTATATTTTCAATACGCTTCGGGTTTTGACTTCTGCTCAGGTAATCGCTGGCTTTTTCATAATTTTCTTCTCCTCCTATTCTAAGGTGGCACTCTGCCAGTTCTAGGTTGTTCTCAACTAAATCAGAGGAAAATGACCCTGTTCCTAATTCCTCAATAGCCTCGATACTTCGTTCTAAATAAGGAATAGCAGTCTCCCATTCTTGCTTCATTCGGTGGCATTTCCCTATATTTCCTTCAATAATACTCTTTAGTAAATTAGCTTCACTAATCGCTGACTCTGATTTAATTTCGGTAATGTTTCTCAAATAAAAATTTATGTGTGCTAAAGCCTCTTTATACTTTTTAAGCGCCACGCTAGATTTCTCTAACCTAAGGTAATCACCTATTTTATTGTTAGAAAATGCTTGTCCGTAATAATCGGTCTCCGATATGAGCTTTCTTTCCTCAGTAATATAATCTTCCATAGCCCGATTATAAAAACCGAGACTTGCATAAATATCGTAAAATGTGGTTTTCTTGGTAATACCAAGCTTTCGCTTTTGTTTACGAATTTGTAACTGTTCATCGAATAATTTTAGTTCAGCATAGCTGTCGTCCATCAAATCCAATAAAATGGATTGAGAATTTGCGTCTAACTGG
>Ga0209187_1002887_pt1 | contig 15358 bp, 10 predicted proteins | sample BantaG_FD_187430 | JGI IMG/M metagenome (GOLD analysis project Ga0209187, IMG submission 187430) | Marine algal microbial communities from Bantry Bay, Ireland - BantryBay_4 metaG (SPAdes) (version 2) | ecosystem: Host-associated > Algae > Red algae > Unclassified | place: Bantry Bay, Ireland... | reverse complement strand
AATCAAGTTATTTATGACTTGGAACAAAGAAAAAATAGTTTTTATAACTATGGTCTGGTAGTTCAGTTGGTTAGAATACCTGCCTGTCACGCAGGGGGTCGCGGGTTCGAGTCCCGTCCAGACCGCTTAAAGAGTTTATAAATCTTCGGATTTATAGGCTCTTTTTTATTTTAGTAATATTTATATCTTTTTTAAGCGGCCATTAATACTGTAAATAATATTAGAGATTGATTATCAACTACACAATCAACATTCTCATTTCATATATTGATTATTCTCCATAATCTCAACTTAAAGGACGATTGACTTCATCAAACAACGAAAAGTAATTATTAAGAATGAGTGTAATTCCATTAAATTTTACATGGATTGAAGTCTATTCAAAAGGATTTTTTGCTTAAGTTTTTATCAATATTATTCATTGGATTTTATTGTAGAAATTATAACTTGAGATAGTTAAAAATCGAATAGATGTAGGTTATTGTAGACACATTATAAAAAAATATTATATATAATTTCCTTTGAATTGCAGTACTTAAGGTGAAAGTTTAGAATAAAGTAGTTTATTTGATAAACACATTTTTATAAAGTGATGTAATTATGATGTACCAATATTTGCAAATAAAATCGATAATTGATCTTATTATTGTTAATACTATTAGACTAAAATGAAATCAGAATTTATTGTGAAATTAAATACCATTTTGGCATTTGTTATAAGCGTCTTTTTTATGTGTGTATCACTTTTTAGTCAATCTCAAAAAGTGACAATAAGAAATAACGCTCAAGAAATGATGCTGTTGGTAGATGGTAGTCCACTAATGATCAATGGTATGAATTGGGATTATATACCTATTGGTATGAATTATTCGTATAACTTTTGGGCACAGTCAGATAGTTTTATTGAAGCGGCATTGCATTCAGAAATGAGTCTTCTAGAAGATATGGGCGTAAATACGATCAGAGTATACACTGGAATTCAACCAAAATGGATTACTTATATCCATAATAACTACTGCATTTATACGATGTTGAATCATTCTTTTGGTAGATATGGGATGGATATAGATGGTGAATGGATGAAAAACACAGAGTATTCCGATCCAGCTGTTAGAAAATTATTACTCATAGAAGCAAAAGTTCTAGTGGAAGAATTTAAAGATACTCCTGGGCTTCTGCTTTTTATGCTAGGAAATGAAAACAACTATGGACTATCATGGGGAGGCGCTGAAACCGAGGATATTCCAATAGCAAAAGATGAAGCTATTCGAAAAAGAGCCATCGCTATGTACAAACTAATGAATGAGGCTGTTTTGGCTATGAAAGAGATTGATAGTAATCATCCTGTAGCTATTTGTAACGGAGACTTATTGTATTTAGATTTGGTAGCTGAACATTGTAAGGATATTGACATATATGCTACGAATATGTACAGAGGAGTATCTTTTGGCGACGCTTTTAGTAGAGTAAAGAAAGAACTAAATAAGCCATTAATGTTCGCCGAATTTGGATCAGATGCATTCAATGCCTTAACAGATAAGGAAGATCAAAAAATGCAGGCATACTACATGGTGAATAATTGGAGAGAAATCTATGTGAATGCAGCTGGGATTGGAGGAGAAGAAAATTCTATAGGCGGGTTTACTTTTCAATTCAGTGACGGTTGGTGGAAAAGAGGGCAAACTATAGACCTAGACATCCATAACAAAGCTTCTAGTTGGGTCAGTGAGGGATATGGTATTGATACCAAGGACGGGTCTAATAACATGAATGAAGAATGGTTTGGAATCTGTGCTAAAGGCAAATGCAATGAAAATGGTCTATATGAATTGTTTCCGAGAGCTGCATATTATGCACTTAAGGAAGCACATCATTTAAACATATATAATGACAAGTTTAATGAAACTGACATCAACAGATATTTTGATAATATCTCATATTCGTCATATGACAAATAGTGATAGAAGTTAAAGGTGATTTATGAGATGTTTCCTTTTATTAAAAGAGAAATTGTTGCTATTTCACTATAATAATAGAATGAAAATTTAAAAATAGAAAATCCTAAATATTGAAGAATAATAAGAATGTAACGATAGAAGAAATAAAGGAAAGTGGAGATGTTTATTACAAGATTAGTAATAATAATTTGATGCGTCCATTCTTCATGAGTATTGTAAGTGATTCAGATCACTGGATGTTTATTTCGAGTACAGGAGGCTTATCTGCTGGTAGGAAAAATGCATTTTATTCGCTTTTTCCGTATTATACAGATGATAAAATTACTGAGTCGTCGGAGTATACTGGAAGTAAAACTATACTTCAAGTATCAAAAGGAGAGGATACTCATATTTGGGAGCCTTTTTCCATTCGAGGTGAACATAAGTTTAAAACCAGTCGAAATCTATATAAAAACAGATACGGCAACAAAGTGAAGTTTGAAGAGATTAATCACGATCTAGGCATTTCATTTACATATGAATGGTGTTCAAGTTATGAGTTTGGTTTTGTCAGAAAATCTAAATTGAAAAACCATTCTGAGGATGATGTAAATATTACGTTTTTAGATGGTCTTCAAAACTTAATGCCGTATGGAGTCCCGAGTGATCTTCAAAATTCTACAAGTAATCTCGTAGATGCTTATAAGCGAAGTCAACTTCACGAAGAATCAGGCTTAGGTATTTTTGCATTAAGTGCAATAATCGTGGACAAGGCAGAACCAAGTGAAGCTTTGAAGTCGAATGTTGTTTGGTCGATGGGTCTTAATAATCCTACTTACTTGCTTTCTTCATTGCAACTGCAATCATTCAGAGAGCAATCAGAAATTCATCAGGAGAATGATATAAAAGGTGAACGAGGGGCTTATATTATTGTGGATTCTGTCAACCTATCACACAATCAAGATAAAGAATGGTCAATAATCGCCAATGTGCATCAAACTCAGTCTAAAGTAGCTGCTTTAATTCAAAAAATTGCTACAAGTAAAAATTTAGCTTCTCAAGTATCTGAAGACATTGAGCTAGGTAAAGAAAAATTAATTCTTTTAAATGCGTCTGCAGATGGGTTGCAATGTACTGCAGATAGACTTAGAGATACAAGACACTTTGCCAATGTCCTTTTCAACAATATGAGAGGAGGAATATTTGACAATAATTACACCATTGAAAGATGGGATTTCCAACGTAATATTCAATCTGCCAATAAAGAAATATATACAGCAAACGAAAGTTTCATGGAATCACTTCCTGAAACTTTCACCCTGCAATATTTGCATAATCTACTAGCGGATATTAATGATCCTCATCTAAACCGATTAGCGATTGAATACTTACCTCTGAAATTTAGCAGAAGACATGGAGATCCTAGTAGGCCTTGGAATCGTTTTTCTATTAATATGGTCAATGAAAAAGATGGTTCTAAGATTCTCGATTATGAAGGTAATTGGAGAGATATTTTTCAGAATTGGGAAGCGATGGTTCATGCATATCCTGACTTTATAGAAGGAATGATATTAAGGTTCCTAAATGCATCAACATTTGATGGTTATAATCCTTATCGAATTACAAAAGATGGATTTGATTGGGAGATATCAGAGCCTGATGATCCTTGGTCATATATTGGATATTGGGGAGATCACCAGATTATATATTTGCTTAAGTTTTTAGAGTTTATTGAAAAGCATCAACCTGGTAAATTGTCAGAATATTTCACGAAGGATTTGTTCGTTTATGCGAATGTCCCGTACAAAATCAAGTCTCATGATTTAATATTAAAAGACCCGAAGGACACAATTGAGTTTGATGATGAACTTGATGAGAAGATAAGAATACGAAGAGATGAAATGGGTGCAGATGGTGCTTTACTCACCGATGAAAACGGAACGATTCATACTGTAAATCTTGTAGAAAAGATATTGGCAACTGTATTAGCAAAACTATCCAATTATGTTCCGGAAGGTGGAATATGGATGAATACTCAACGTCCTGAATGGAATGATGCGAATAATGCATTAGTGGGGAATGGTATTTCGATGGTTACGCTATATTACTTAAGACGATTCCTTCATTTTTTCGATAACTTGCTTGATACTACATCTGAAGAAGAAATAAAAGTTTCGAGTGAATTGCTTGATTTTTACAAGAACGTGCGAGTAACATTACAGGATAGTGAAGATATATTTAGTGAGAAGGTGTCTGATGAAAAGAGAAAAGAGATTCTTGACGAACTTGGTAATGCAGCGTCTGAATACAGGACGCATATTTACGAAAAATCATTCTGGGGGACTAAACGAAGTATTAGTGTAGAAGGCTTAAAACGATTTGTAGGTGCTACTTTGAAACATCTTGATCACACAATTAAAGCAAATAAAAGATCTGATGGCCTTTACCATGCGTATAATTTATTAACCGTTAATCCAGAAAATGTAGAAATCTCACATCTAAGTGAGATGTTAGAAGGACAAGTGGCAGTATTAAGCTCTGGGTATTTATCTGCAGAAGAAGCGTTATCAGTATTGGATGGCCTTAAAAGTAGTGCTTTGTTTAGAGATGATCAGTATAGTTATCTTTTATATCCGAATAAATCGCTGAAAGGTTTTCTTGATAAAAACATCATACCAGAAAATTTAGTAAAAGATTCCAAATTGTTATCAAATATGATCTCTAATAATGACTCGACAATTGTTGAAAAAGATGTTTTTGGCGATATTCATTTCAATGGTGATTTTAAAAATGTCAATGATTTATTCAGTGCATTAGATGAGCTAGCGGACGGTCCTCAAAGTGAGTTAATACAACAAGAAAGAGGTCAAGTTTCAAATATTTTTGAGGAAGTCTTTAATCATAAGGCATTTACTGGAAGGTCAGGAACATTCTATGGATACGAAGGGCTCGGCTCTATTTATTGGCATATGGTTTCAAAACTATTAGTTTCTGTTCAAGAATGTTGTATTAAAGCCATTCAAGATGATGTAGATCCTTCTATAACTGGTAGATTAATGGAGCATTTTTATGAAATTAATGAAGGTATAGGTGTGCATAAATCGCCTACGCTGTATGGGGCATTCCCAACAGATCCATACTCACATACTCCAGCTAGCAAAGGGGCTCAGCAACCCGGTATGACAGGGCAAGTAAAAGAAGATATCCTTAGCCGATTTGCAGAGTTAGGTGTTTTTGTACATGATCGTAAATTAAACTTTAAACCAGCTCTATTAAGAAAGAATGAGTTCCTCAAGAAAGAAACTACTTTTGATTATGTAGATTTGAATAATAAGAACCAATCATTACTTTTGAAAGAAGGTTCATTAGCATTTACGTATTGTCAAGTGCCTGTTGTATATACAATTGCTGATTCTGAAAAAATAGAGGTGGAAAAAATTGATGGCTCAGATCAATTCAACAATTTAAATCTTAATTCTGAGATAAGTAGTTCTATTTTTCAAAGAGAAGGAAAAGTGAAACAAATTAAGGTGTATTTAGATGAATCAAAACTAAGATAGACTATAATGAAAGATAGATATAAGTATAAAGATGAGTTGGAAAACGTAAGGCTATTTCTTGTCCTAATATTTATATCTATTGCTTTTTTTGCGTGTAAGCGAGATACTCTAACCACATCGTCTATTACAGCAAAGGAGTTACTTGGGAATCCGGAATATCAAGCTATTTCTTATGGTGGTTATAGAATGAATTCAAGAGATATTCAACCAAGTATTGCGGATATAAAAGAAGATTTAGAGATTTTATCTGAGTTAGGACTGAAGTTGATTCGTACATATAATGTTCACCTTCCGCATGCTTCTAATGTTCTTAGAGCTATTGAAGAATTGAGAACTGAAAATGCTGAATTCGAAATGTACGTTATGCTCGGCGTTTGGATTAATTGTAAAAATGGATTTACAGAATTATCTAAAGATCATTCAGTAGGTAGTCCGAAAAATGTAGATGAAGTAGATGAGGCTGTAAGATTAACTCAACAACACCCAGAAATAGTGAAAATTATTGCTGTGGGCAATGAAGCCATGGTAAAGTGGGCAGCTTCTTACTATGTTGAGCCAGCTATCATTCTTAAATGGGTAAGACACATACAGAAGCTTAAAGCAAATGATGAATTGTCAAAAGATTTATGGGTGACAAGTTCTGATAATTTTGCATCTTGGGGGGGAGGCTCCGAAGAATATCATATACCAGAACTGGATTCTCTTATAGAAGAAGTTGACTATATTTCTATGCACACTTATCCAATGCATGATACGCATTATAATCCTGAATTTTGGAATAAGGAGATTTCAAATTCTAATGGCCCAGTTGAAACAAAAGTTGATACTTTAATAACGCGCGCTATTACTTATGCTCGGGCACAATATCAAGCGATTGAAAATTATACTAAGACATTAGGAATTGACAAACCAATTCACATCGGTGAGACGGGATGGGCGAGTCACTCAAGTGGTTTTTATGGGGCTAATGGTTCCAGAGCTTGTGACGAATATAAACAAGCTGTCTACTATCATAAAATGCGAAGTTGGACAGATAAGGAGAATATAAGTTGTTTTTATTTTGAGGCATTTGATGAACCTTGGAAAGATGCCAGTAATCCAAATGGATCAGAGAATCATTTTGGTTTATTTACGCATGATGGACAAGCTAAATATGCTGTATGGGATGTTGTAAATTTACTCAATTCCAAAAAACTTACGAGAGGAGGATCGACTATGAAGAAAACATATGATGGGGACGTAGATAAACTACTAGAATCCGTATTAATTCCTGAAATTTAAGCAACACAAAAATAGAAAATCATGAGAATACATTTTTGTTTAATGCTATTATTGTCAATATATATGATTAGCTGTATTAACAAAACATTGGTTTGGGAAAGCAAGGTGTATGAAACATCTGCTACTGGCAATTCTATGAAGCTGATTGAAACCTTTAAAGATGCAACAAAGACTGTAAAGGTGACACTAAATCCAGAAGTTACATACCAGACGATTACAGGTATCGGTGGGTCATTTACCGAGTCTTCAGCACATCTTTTAAATAAGTTAGGTGATGCAAATAGGGAGAAGGTTCTCGATGCATATTTTGGAGACGATGGAGCTAGATATTCTTTAACAAGAACTCATATTAATTCATGTGATTTTTCACTAAGTAATTATTCTTACGCGCCGACTCCTGATAAAGAGTTAAAAGATTTCTCAATAAAAGAGGATCAAGATGATCTTATTCCTATGATTAAAGATGCGATGGCTATTTCGACTGACGGATTTAAAATTATATCATCTCCATGGACTGCACCACCGTGGATGAAAGACAATAATAAGTGGGTAGGAGGAAAATTATTACCTGAGTATTATGATGCGTGGTCATTGTTCTTCTCAAAATATATAGATGCTTACAAAAAAGAAGGAATTGATATTTGGGGAATTACAGTAGAGAATGAACCATTGGGCAATGGAAATAATTGGGAGAGTATGCATTACACAGCGGCAGAAATGACTGCCTTTGTTAGAAAACATTTGGGGCCTAGTCTAGAAGCCAATGGACATTCAGCAATAAAATTATTAGGGTATGATCAGAATAGAGACCACCTTAAAGAATGGGTAGATGTAATGTACAAAGACGAGGAATCTTCTAAATACATGGATGGAACTGCAATTCATTGGTATGCAAGTACATTCGAGGTTTTTCCTGAAGTACTACAATATGCTCATGACAAAGCACCAGACAAATATCTAATAGAAACGGAAGGATGTGCAGACTCTGAAATCCCTCATTGGAAAGAGGACGATTGGTATTGGAAAAAAGAAGCAACGGATTGGGGATGGGATTGGGCTCCTGAAGAAGACAAACATTTGCACCCTAAATATGTCCCTGTCTATAGATATGCCATAGATATCATTGGTTGTCTGAATAACTGGGTAGATGGGTGGATAGATTGGAATATGGTATTGGATCGTCAAGGAGGGCCAAATTGGTTTAAGAATTGGTGTCTTGCACCAGTCATTGTAGATCCTGATGCTGATGAAGTTTACTTCACTCCGCTGTATTATACAATGGCTCAGTTTAGTAAGTTTATCCGTCCGGGGTCAAAAAGAATCGATTTTTCAGTTTCAAATGAAGATGTTCAACTAACTAGTGTCCAGAATCCTGATGGATCAATTGTTTTGGTAATTTTAAATCAAAATGAATATCCAGTTTCAATTGATTTGAGTATGGTCAACCATAAACAAAAAACTACTATAAGCGCACAATCAGTTCAAACCATTGTACTAAATGAAACAAAGCGTTAATCTTTAAATATCGATAATTCTATTATCTTGAAAAATATAGAATGAAGTCATACCAATAAAACTAAATAAATGTCCTCAGCAACTAAAAAAGTGCCTTTCGGTCAAAAGATAGCATTCGGAATTGGAATGTTTGCAAACCAAATGTTTCCTGCAATTCTAGGAATATTTATGGTCGTTTTAGTTCAAGACTTAGGATTTCCAGGATGGATGTGGGCACTTATTTATTTTTTTCCTAGAATATTTGATTCTATCACTGACCCAATAATGGGTTTTGTGTCTGATAATACCAATTCTAGATGGGGTCGTAGGCGGCAATATGTATTAATCGGTGCGATTATGATGGGTGTGTCATATATTTTCATGTGGCAGCTGTTTAAGGAAAATTCATTAGAATATAATTTTTGGTATTTCATTATTTGGTCCCTAGTCTTTTACTTAGGACTAACGTTTTTTAGTGTGCCATATGTCGCGATGGGTTATGAGATGAGTGATGATTTTCATGAGCGCACAAGTATAATGGCTATTGCACAATTTATTGGACAATGGGCTTGGGTTATTGCTCCGTGGTTTTGGGTTATCATGTATGATCCAACTTGGTTTCCATCTGCAGAAGTTGCGGTAAGAGAGTTGTCAATTTGGGTAGCTATCCCATGTGCATTATGCGCTATGGTACCTGCATTATTTATCAAAAGTAAATCAACAATCGATGAGGACTATGAACCATTAAATATATCAAATATAGGAAACAGTATAGTTAAGATATATGCATCGTTTGTAGAAGCATTTAAAATATCGGCGTTTAGGAAATTATGTGGAGCAACATTTTTAATTTTTAATGCATTTAATACAGTTGCAGGTCTTACATTTTTTGTGATTGTATACAAATTATTTAATGGGAATGCTGGAGATAGTGGTATTTGGGTTTCTTTATTTGGGTGTTTAGGCGCTTTGGGTACTACGTTTATTGTAATACCTATTGTTGCTTGGATGTCTAAATCATATGGCAAGAAGAATGCTTTTTTGATTTCTCAATCTATTTCTTTGGTTGGTTATATAATGTTATGGTTCTTATTTGTTCCAGGAAAACCGTGGCTGTATATTATAGCACTTCCATTTTTCTCTTTCGGGATCGGGAGCTTATTTACGGTAATGATGTCGATGACGGCAGATGTAATTGATGTTGACGAGTTTAAGTCTGGTTTAAGAAGAGAAGGAATGTTCGGAGCCATTTACTGGTGGATGGTAAAAGTGGGTTTTGCTATTGCCGGTGCTTTGAGTGGATTAATTATTGGTTGGGTAGGATTTGTTCCTGACTTGGCCACTACAGATCAACAATCAGCTGTGGATGGATTACATGCATTCTTTTGTTTCTTTCCTGCAGCCGGAACTCTTCTAGCCATGTATATCATGAAAGATTATGATATTGACGAAAAGCGGGCTAACGAAACGAGGGCAGAGCTAGACAAAAGAAAAAAAGCAAAGCTTATTTCTAAATAAAATGCAACTAAGTAGTTCGAGATTGTAGCGGAATAAATAGATAGAAATATTAAATTAATATAATTATGTCATTTAGAGGAGAACAGTACCTATGGTCAAATAATAAGACCCGACAAAAGAAACACAACCCCTCTGATACTAATTTTGAGGAGAAATCTAATGATGAACTAAAGAAATTGTTTTCAACAATATTGGAAAATGGCATACATGGTTTTTGCTTTAGCCTGTACGGAGAAGGTCAAAAACCTGGAGATATCATTACGGAAGAACAAGTACGGAGAAGAATGGAAATAATAGCGCCTCATACAGAATGGGTAAGATCATTTTCTTGTACAGAAGGCAATGAACTCATTCCCAAAGTCGCGAAAGAAATGGGAATTAAAACCTTAGTTGGTGCATGGCTCGGTCATGACCCAGAGGTAAATGAAAGAGAAATTGCTGGATTGATACAATTAGCTAATGACGGATTTGTCGATATTGCTGCAGTTGGAAATGAAGTTATGTATAGAAATGACTTATCAGAAACTGAGTTGTTAGAATTTATGCATAGAGTTAAAAAGGCTGCACCTGGTGTACCTATGGGATATGTAGATGCTTATTATGAGTTCTCTGCAAGACCTAATATTACTGAAGCATGTGATGTAATTCTTTGTAATTGTTATCCTTATTGGGAAGGCTGCCCATATGAATATTCATTGAATCATATGAAAGAAATGTTCCATCAAGCAAAAGCAGCTGGTGGTGGGAAGAGGGTTATTATTACAGAGACTGGTTGGCCAAGTCAAGGAGAGTCGTTAGATGGAGCTCATGCTTCTAAAGACTCAGCTCTAAAAAACTTTATTAATGCACAATTATGGTCTGATCAAGATGATATTGAAATGTTCTATTTCTCTTCATTTGACGAGTCTTGGAAAGTAGGCGCGGAAGGAGAAGTTGGCGCATATTGGGGGATTTGGGACAAACATGAAAAATTAAAATTTTAAGATGAATACATTCGAAGCTTTAGGATTAACTAAAGGAAATGCAATATGTTACTCTGGATTTAGAGATGGCCAAAACCCTGGAGGAGTCAATCCTTCATACGAAGAAATTAAAGAAGATTTGCTCATTCTTAGCCATAACTGGAAACATTTAAGACTCTATGATTGTGATTTACACGCGGCTAGAGTTTTAGAAGTGATCAATAAGGAGAAGATGGATTTCAAAGTAATGCTCAGTGCATATATTGTAGCTGAGGTTAGCAATCACAATTGTCCATGGGGAGGTGGCGTATATAGTGAAGAGCAATTAGCTAAGAATAAAATAACGAATAGAAATCAGATTGACAAGTTAATCGATTGGACAAATAAATATGATAATATAGTTTCTTGTATTTCTGTCGGTAATGAAGCCTGTGTTGATTGGACCGATCATTTAGTTCCTGTAGAAAGTGTTGTTGAGTATGTGAAATTGGCAAAGAAACAAACTTCTGTGCCCGTGACCTTTTGTGAAAATTACGTGCCTTGGTTGAATAAATTAAAGCCTTTGGCCGAAGTAGTAGATTTCATTTCAGTACATACTTATCCGGTTTGGGAATATAAGCATATCGATGAATCCCTTGGATACACAAAGGATAATTACTACGCTGTTGCGGAAATGTATCCCAATACTCCTGTTGTAATTACAGAAGCTGGATGGGCGACTAACACTAATGGAAGAGGTATTAATGCCGAACATGTGAGTGAAGTTAATCAAAAGATCTACTATAATGAACTGATGAATTGGGTCAACAAAGACAATATTCTAACCTATGTTTTTGAAGCTTTTGATGAAAATTGGAAAGGTTCTCCAGATCCAATGGAACCAGAAAAACATTGGGGCCTATTTCGAACTGATCGAACTCCAAAATTAGTAGTGAAAGAATTGAGTCCAGAAATGTTGAATAGTATTTTGTGAAGAGAATGATTTATGTAGATCTAAGATGCTGTCTTTGTACTTGATAAACAATAAATTAGTAGGTTTGGTATCATCGCTTGAAATGAGCTATTTTGCAGTTCTAAAACAATAGTATATGAAACCACTTGCTGAACGAATGCGCCCCAAAACAATCGATGATTTTGTAGGTCAAGATCATTTAGTAGGAGAGGGTGCAGTGCTACGTCGTATGATTGATAGTAATTCAATATCGTCTTTCATATTATGGGGCCCTCCTGGAGTTGGGAAGACAACCATAGCAAGTATTTTATCTCAAAAACTCAAGCGACCATTTTACAGTCTTTCAGCTATCAATAGTGGTGTAAAAGATGTAAGAGAAACGATTGCAAAAGCTGAGAACTCAAGATTTTTTGACAGGGCAAACCCTATACTTTTTATTGATGAAATTCATAGATTCAGTAAATCGCAACAGGATTCATTGTTAGGTGCCGTAGAGAAAGGAGTAGTTACATTGATAGGAGCTACAACTGAGAATCCTTCTTTTGAAGTGATATCGGCATTGATGAGTAGATGCCAAGTTTATATATTGAAACCATTAGAGAAAACTTCACTTATTTCTTTGATTGATAAAGCGATAGTAGAGGACGAATACCTTAAGAAGAAAGAAATTAAAATAGAATCATATGATGCTCTACTTCGAGTTTCAGGCGGTGATGGACGGAAGTTACTCAATAGTCTTGAGATAGTAGTGTCGAGCTTTGAAGAAGGAAAACCCATAAATATAACAGACGATTATGTATTCGAAGTGATACAAGATAATCTGGCTAAATATGATAAGACTGGAGAGCAGCATTATGATATAATCTCTGCATTTATCAAATCGATTAGAGGAAGTGATCCAAATGCTACTGTTTATTATTTGGGTAGAATGATCGCTGGGGGAGAAGACCCAAAATTCATCTGTCGACGGATGATAATATCGGCTTCAGAAGATGTAGGTCTAGCAAATCCCAATGCTTTGCTCTTGGCAGAAAGCGCCTTCAGATCTATTGAGAAAATAGGAATGCCGGAAGGCCGAATTATTATGTCCCAGGTTGCTGTCTATCTAGCATGTTCCCCAAAAAGCAATGCAAGTTATATGGCCATCAATAAAGTTCTTGCTGCTATCAAAGAAACTGGGGATTTATCAGTGCCACTGCACTTAAGAAATGCACCTACCAAGCTGATGAAGTCAATCGGTTATGGTAAAAACTATAAATATTCCCACGATCAAGATCAAAACAAACCAGACCAAGAATATCTACCTGAGGAAATATCTGGATCACAATTCTACAGTCCAGGGAACAATCCTTCGGAACAAAAACTGAGTGCCGTCGTTCGACAAAAATGGAAAGATAAGTATGGGTATTAGGGTTTTAATGATTGAATGCTATAATGCTTGAATGATTGAATATTGATGTGTTCAATGTAGATTTTCTAAATCCAAGCATCGGCTTTGTCAATCTCACAATTGTAATTAGTGTTGGACGATGTTTGCAACATCGTCTGAAGATACGATTGTCGAGACTATGCCTTAATAGATAATTGCATTACATTCCGAGGTTAAAACCTCGGCGAACGAATTTAAAAAAACAATTCCACAAATCTAACATATCCACAAATCCACCATCTGACTTAATACAAATCCACAAATCCAACAATTTTACCTCACAATTGTAATTAGTGTTGGACGATGTTTGCGACATCGTCTGAAGATACGATTGTCGAGACTATGCCTTAATAGATAATAGCATTACATTCCGAGGTTGCAAACCTCGGCGAACAAATTCAAAAACAAATCCACAAATCCACCATCTGACTTAAAACAAATCCACAAATCCAATAATTTCACTTCTTATGTCGTGCAACATGTTTCGCAGGGTCCCATTGGAATTCCCAATTATCTGCATAATTTTGAAGAGGTCCTAACCCAACAGTATTTCTAATGCTATCAATTTGATACGGATTCTCAATTGGAGAGAAGTAGTATTCGCCAGTTTCTTTATCAGTGCTAACTTGGCTACCATATGTTTGTTTTTTATCTTGGCCTAGTAGAACGCGATCTATCAATAAGGCAACAGAAGACCATCGAACTTCACCATCATCTGCTGCTTTTTTCAATAATGGGAGATACTTTTCTTGCGCTTCTTGATTCGAATGCTGGATAACTAAGAATGCTGTGCCCATATTACTTGCACCTACAAGTGATTTTCCTGGATACCCATGTTCCGCAATAACTTCTTCGATTCGAGCTAAATTGGCTTCGTCTGCTGCAGTTTGAATCTTCCATAGGGAATCCATTTGTGGAGAATCCCATCCATATTTATCTTGAACTTCTCTCATGTAACCTCTTTGCTCTTGATCGGTACGCAGTATCTCTTTGAATTCAGCCATAAGATCCATATCTATTCCGGATTCTTTAGCAGCTTTCTCCCATCGAGAGTCTATCGTTTTAGCAAAGTCGCTCTCCTGCAGATATTCGAACTCTGTATAGTTTTCAAAAATCCCTTTAGCTTGATCCCAATTGAGTTCGAAAGCTTTGTTGAGATAAGTCTCAAGCATTGGTTTATTATCACCGCTATATGCACAAGCTGCGGCTCTAAGTGTGCTTAATACACTGGTTTGCTTGATTTTAAATGCAGACTTATAGGCTGCTAAACAATCATCATATTGTTCAGCAATCAAGGCCGCTTCTCCAGCTTCAACATGGATCTTATAATTGGGATCCGCAGAAGCAAAAGTTTTTTGTGAGAATAAATTGGTTGTAATTGCAATTGGAAATAAAAGGAGGATCAGTTTTTTCATGTTGGTTTGATTTATAATTTCCTTTAAGGTAGTAGGAAATAATAAATTATGTGTATTTCATTTAATCATTATGAAGTGTTTAACAATTAGATGTAGCTTATCTACTTATTTTATTTTGAACTTTTAAAAGTTAAGGCCATCAAATGGTAATTTCAATCCTATTCCCGTCAGGGTCTTGAATAACGCTTTCGTAATAACCATCTCCGGTTGTTCTTGGGTCACCTAAAATTGTATATCCTGCTTTTTTGTTGCTTTCCGTAAGTTGATCTACTTTTTGTTTTGAACCTACAGATATAGCCATATGAATTATGCCTAACTGCTCATTTTCTAAACTTGGGTTTGTTCCTTGAGCTATTTGTGGTTTGTGCATGAGTTCCAATCTTGCTCCTTTTTCAAAAGAGAGAAAAAATGAAGTGAATTGCTTGGCAGGATTGTGATATTTTTCTCCTGGAATGGCATTAAAGAACTTGATAAAGAAGTCTTTGGTAATTTCCAGATTTTTCACCCAGATTGCAATATGTTCTATTTTCATTTTATAGGGTCTAAATGTGAAATGGCACACTCAAAAATCATTGTCTCAGTTCTATATTACTTTATCATTTAAGAAATACTGAGCCTAGTTCTTCTGCCATTTTGGTTCGCTGAGTTTGAACAATTTTGTAAGCTTTGATATATCTAACTAGATCTTTTTCAGAACCTGGTGTTAGACTCAGTTCTTTAATTTTTGCTTCTATTTGTTCGATTCTTTTTCCTTGTTTTCTAAACAGGAATCGTTTTATAGCTTGGACAGCATCTTTCTCTTGATTATTT
>Ga0209187_1002882_pt1 | contig 15388 bp, 13 predicted proteins | sample BantaG_FD_187430 | JGI IMG/M metagenome (GOLD analysis project Ga0209187, IMG submission 187430) | Marine algal microbial communities from Bantry Bay, Ireland - BantryBay_4 metaG (SPAdes) (version 2) | ecosystem: Host-associated > Algae > Red algae > Unclassified | place: Bantry Bay, Ireland... | reverse complement strand
CCTGAATTATTACCTCGCTTTTAAGGGTTTTTGGCAATAAACGGGGTAACGAATCTAATCCAGATAAAAAGCAATCTAAAAGATATGTGACAGAATTAAATTATACCCAAGTATTTGTACAGATTTTGACCCAAAAGTGCCAAAGTCATATCAGCTTGACCAACAGTTCTCTTACTTTTGAATTTATTTACTACTACTGAACATGCCTTTTTTTATTTATCTTAGTAATACCTGCATTGAAGTATTATAAACCTTTGGCTTTTGTCTTTAGAACCTACTATTTTGTAAGTGATGCGGTGCTCTCTGTTTATTCGTCTTGACCAGCATCCTTTAAATTCATAACAAAGTGGTTCTGGTTTGCCAATCCCTTTTTTAGGTGTTCGTTTAATAGACCTTATAAGATCATTAATTCTTCTAACTATTTTTAAATCATTCTCAATCCAATAAGTAAATGTATGTTGCTCAGTAACCGATCTCTGAGGTTTCTGGACTTAAAGCAATATGCTTGTAACACTACTAAAATAAAAATCATATGGCTTTGAAGTTTCCTACTTCAAAGATCTGATGCAAAGTTTATTCTATGGCAGAAATTTTTACTATTCCCCTCCCATCTCTTTCTTCTCCGCAGAAAGATTCTCAGGCGTAGGAGGCGGACCCTCAGGTAATATCGCCTCATATTGGTAATCACCTTTTCGCTCATTAAATTCTGTCCTGATATCTTTCACCAACTGTGGATTCTCAAATAAGTCGACCATCGTCATACCCATACCTTTAGCAGCATGAATCAATCCTTTATGGCCGATAGACATACCACCACATGCCACGACTGCCCATGAATGCCACGGTGTCAATGATGGCGCGGTCGTGACACCTAAGCGAATCTGAGGCACTAACCAGCTGACATCTCCCACATCAGATGATGCTCCAGCAGGATGCTCTAAAGTTTCTTCGAATTCTTTAATGGTACCATCCATGCCCAGTCTAGACTTACCTGTAGATACTTGAATGGTCTTGGCGAATGCCTGCTCTGCATCCGTGTATTTAATATCGCCAAGCATCAAGAGATTATCGTGCAGGGCTTTACCTCCTGTCCGATTGACTAAGACTTCATGCAGCCCAGATACCAAGCTGATTTTATAATCGACTCTGGCCATGATGGCAGCACCTCGTGCTATCTCTTTGATATGCTCATATACTTCAAGCATGCCACCACGTCTCGTATCTCTGACTCGGGTCCATATTTTACTTTTATCTGGTACGACATTGACCACATCTCCTCCATTCATGATATGATAATGGATTCTGACAGTCGGCTTGATGTGTTCTCTAAAATAATTAATCCCTGTCGTATATAGCTCCATACCATCTGATGCACTCCTGCCATTCCATGGGTCGAGTGAGGCATGAGCTGCCTGCCCAGCGAACTCCACAATAAAATCTACCAAGGCTAAAGAACTCTGCACCTCAGCCTTAGTCTGTGCGGACGGATGCCAGTCCAGGCATACATCTAAGTCATCAAAATATCCTTCGCGGGCGAACCACAACTTTCCAAAAAACTTCTCTTCTGCTGGTGTGCCATAAAATCGAACTGTCCCTTTCAGCTTCCCTTGCTCCATTAATTCTTTAATCGCAATCACAGAACCTAAGCTTCCTGCTCCAAATAAATTATGGCCACAGCCATGCCCACCTTTTCCTTCATGCAGAGCATCCTTAGTTGGTTTTGCTTTCTGGGATATGCCAGGCAGCGCATCGAATTCTCCGAGGACACCTATGATCGGCAGTCCACTACCATACTCTGCAATGAATGCAGTCTTCATTCCTGCTATATCCCTTGTGACTCTAAGTCCATTAGATTCTGCATAGTCCGATAATAATTTAGATGATTCATACTCCTCAAATGCAAGCTCTGCCAATGCCCATATCTGATCACTGAGGTCTATGAGATTTTCTTTGTGATTCTCTACTGATTCTACAATAGCCTTTTTATTAGCAGACCAGTCTTGTGCTGTCAGTAATAATGGAAATAGGAATAAGCAGATTATTAAGTGTTTCATAGTTTAAAAAATTTACGCTTCTCTGAAGATTAGAAAGCAAGATATTTTAATCATTTATTTACATGTCTAAATGATCAAGGTCATAAACATGTTATGCCATTAAGAATTTAATCCTAAAGTAATGATTAGTATTAAGAATAGTAAGTCCTATCTTAAAACATCAAAAAACATATCTCTATAAGCAGACATTCTCTCTTCAATCGTCTGCTGTGTGGGAAGAGACTGAAGCCCTACACCTTCGACTATAAATGAAGATGCGCAGTGTGCATAGATGCATGCTGAACTGACATCCTGAGATCTGGCATATTCTATCATGTATGCTGTTGCGAATACATCACCTGCACCAGTGGCTTCTACTTCTTTCACTGGGTAAGCAGGATAAGTGTACTCCTTACCGTTTTTATAAACAGTTACCTCATTCTCACCTTCAGTCACTACAATATGAGATACATACTGTCTCATACATTCAATCGCGTCATCTAATCCCTTTATATCATCAACGCTCAGAATTGCTATATCTACTCCCTCAAGACTTGACCAATTCATCGCCTTAGCAGTGACTAATCCTGAGTCATCCCACTGCCTCATACTACCTTGAATAGTCGCACATATCATAGAATCAGCAAATCTTTCAGTCATACTAAAATCAAGCTCGTCCGCAATACTCCCCAGTAATACAATCTTACTTTTACTCAAAGCATCACTGATATCTGCTGACTTAATCTTACTGGCTCTGGATAGCAGATACTGAGTCCTACTGCCTTGATTATAAATATTTTCAAAGACTGTCGTCTGGTCTGAAGGTATGATGTGAAGGTCTACACCGTGCTGCTTAAAGGTATCATGGAATAAAAAATCGGGGCCTACACTTGTCAATATAGAAGCACGTAAGCCTAACTGAGATGCCACGATAGAAGCATATGAGCAAGTCCCTCCTAATATATGACCACCTTCATATTGATCATGGCAGCAATGGCCTATGCTTAAAAACTCAATATTTTTTTCGCCGTGACTTGATTCAGACTTCTCCATATTCTCAACATTTATAAAGCACTGATACTACGATATCAAGATGCCCTCATCCCATTTATAACTACCCGAGTTATCCACTTTATGGTCGTTTCAAGAGATTATTCATAAAATAACATCGATTTATCACTTAAGGACACGATAAGTATTGGTTAAATTACCAATATCTGTAATACATTTACACAAAATTTACGTTGATATAGCATCTACACAACATTGTAACAATGATAAAGCACTTAACATACTCTATTCATTTTATCTTCTTTTCAATCATCGTGATGTCATCCTTAGCTGGTCAGTCTATCATAGGCGATTGGGATGGCACACTCCAAGTCACAGGATTCTCCTTAGAAATGTCGATCAGTATCATAGATGGTGAAGATGGCATAGAAGGCACACTCGATATACCTGCACAAAATGTTGATGATATGGAAATGGCTGATGTCACACTCCAAGGTACTGATCTATACTTTGCATTACCTAAAGTGCCTGGCAAAGCAACTTACAGCGGCGTACTGAATGCAACCCAGGATACCATAAGTGGCAGCTTCACGCAGGCTGGCAAATCTATTCCATTAAACTTTATAAAAGCTTCTGAAGCCGACTTCGAGCGAGTGACTGATGCTCTAGAAAGGTTAGCTGCGCTGACTGATTCTTTGATGCTGGAAAAGCAAGTACCAGGTGTGGCGATAGGCATCATAAAGAATGATAAAATAATCATGAATCAAGGGTTTGGCTATCGAGATTATGAACGTCAAAAGCCTGTTGATAAAAACACCTTATTTGCCATTGGTTCCTCTACTAAAGCATTTGTTGCGGCTGGTCTCGCGATACTTGCTGACGAAAATACAGTAGAATGGAATGCACCTGTAAAAACATACCTGCCAGACTTTCAGATGCATGATGAATTTGCCTCTAATGAGATGACACCTCTAGACCTGCTCACTCATCGCTCGGGACTACCAAGACATGACCTAATATGGTACGGCTCACCATTCAGCAGACAAGAGCTCTACAGCAAAATAAAAGACCTGCCCTCTACTGAAGCCTTCAGAACTAAATTTCAATATCAGAACCTCATGTACATGACCGCAGGTATGCTCATAGGTAAGATGTCCGAGTCGAGCTGGGAAGAATTCACAGCAGAAGAAATCTTCAGGCCGCTGAAAATGACCCAAAGTAATTTCTCAGTCAATGCAAGTCAAAAAACGAATAACTATGCACTGCCCTACCAAGTAAAAAATGAAGAAATCGTCCAGATGGATTTTAGAAATATTGACAATGTAGGGCCTGCTGGATCAATCAATAGTAATACCACCGACATGCTAAAGTGGGTAAAACTACAGCTCAATAAAGGAAAGTACGGAAGTGATCAAGTCATCAGTGCTAAGCAGTTTGACATCATGCATGAGCCACAGATGATCGTGGGAAAAGGACCACTGGCTAATGTCAATCCGGAATTTACGCCCATGATGTATGGCACTGGCTGGTTTATCAGACATTATGATGGCACGAAGATTGTCCAGCATGGAGGCAATATCGATGGCTTCAGTGCCTATGTATATTTACTACCAGAAGATGATATAGGCATGGTCATCCTGACGAATAAAAATGGAGCACAACTTCCTACTGCCTTAGCCATGCATGCGACTGATTGGTTGCTAGGCAAAAAAGAGATAGATTGGACTCAAAGAATTTACCAAGCACAAGAGAAGCAAGATGAAGATCTGAAAGAGGAAAGGCCATCTGTCAAAAATACCAGCCCAAGTCACCCCATCTCTGACTATGCAGGAAAGTATGAGCACCCAGCATATGGCATAGTCGATGTCAAGCAGCGGAGTGGCAAATTACAAATGAACTTCAATCCATTCGAAGAGGATCTGAAGCACTTTCATTTTGATGTTTTCGAAGCTAATCTAAGTGATCTGGATCAGAAGATCAAACTACAATTCAATATGGATCAAAATGGAAATATCGTATCCCTATCCATGACAGTCGAGCCAATGTTAGGCCCTTCCCTATTTAAAAAGATGCCCCCAAAGCAGATAGATGATAGAGAGTTCGTCACGAGAGTCGTAGGCAGCTATACGCTCGGTGAACAAGAAATAAAGATCAGAAAAGAACATTCTGAATTAAAATTATCTGTCCCTGGGCAGCCAGAATATACCTTAGAGGCATTTCAAAAAGATGAATTTAATTTAAAAGGAATGCCTGGTTATTCCGTCAAATTCAACTTTAATGATTCAAGGCGCAAAGTGAAAGAGCTGGTCTTCTATCAACCTAATGGAACCTTCAGAGCTAAAGCATCAGAATGACACACTATCTTAGCTGGAAAAGAAAAGCTGTATCTGTCAAAATCACAAGTCTTAGCAATAAAAGTCCCAAACTGCTTTCCATTTGGCATAATATCGTGAATCCGATTATAGATGTCGGTCATATATTTCCTAAAGAACAACAGAAATCTAACCTAGCTTGAGCTCGACGATACTATTAGAAGTATTGTAAGCTCTCAACCCCGCTTCCAAACAGTCCATCGCTTTGCCTAGTTTATCTTTTTCTAATACATAGGCTATTCTCACCTGCTTCTTACCTAATGACTTATCGATGTAGAAGCCATCACAAGGAGCCATCATGACAGTGTATCCATCTTGCTCAAAGTCCGTCAGCATCCACTTGCAGAATCGCTCTGCATCATCTACAGGCAACTCTACGACATTATAAAATGCAGCAGTCGGCTTATATGTGTTCACACCGTCCATCTGGCTGAGTCTCTCATATAGAAACGTTCTCCTTTCGCTGTATTCTTTTTTGACCGAAGGTAGATACTCATCACACTCATCATAGCATGCTTCTGCTAAGACTTGACCAAAGTGTGGTGGACAGAGCCTCAACTGTGCGTAGCGAATGATGGCCTGTATGATATCAGTGTTTCGAGTCACTACATAGCCTATTCTAGCACCACAAGAGCTAAATACTTTTGAAATGGAATCTATGACAATGACATTTTCTCTGATGGAATCGATATTCAGCACAGAATAAAACTCTTCATCGTAGCAGAACTCTCTGTATACTTCATCGACAATTAAAAAGAGATTCTGGTCCTTAACCAGCTTAGCTAATCTCTCTAGTGATTCTTTCGAATACAACTTGCCTGTGGGATTACTGGGATTACAAAGAAATATAGCTCGCGTCTTAGGAGAAATAGCATCATAGAAAGCCTCAGTAGATGGCAGCTCAAACTCTCTCTCAAATGATGAACTGACAGGCACAATATGAATACCACTCATCTGTGTGTACCCCAAATAATTAGCATAGAATGGCTCTGGAATGATGATCTCATCTCCCGGATCAAAGCAGCTGAATAAAGAAAACTGAATCGCCTCTGATGCTCCTGTCGTCACTAATATGCTTTCATAGCCAATGTCAATATTGAATTTCTCATAGTAAGTCGCCACTCTCTTTCTGAGAGACACTATCCCTTCAGAAGATCCATATGGGATTACATCGTCGTCAATACTCATCACTTTCTGAAGTGCCTTTGGTGGTGTCTTGATATCAGGCTGACCAATATTTAAGTGTAGTATTTCCTTTCCAGCTGTTATAGCTTCACGAGCGTATGGTATCAGGCTTCTGATAGGTGACTGTGCTAATTCTACCCCTCTATTCGAGCTTTTCATATATATCTTAAGTTGCAAAGGCGCAAAGATTTGATATTTAGACCATTCTGGCAAACAAAACCAGCATTTTAATAAATCTAAATACCACCAAAAACGTCACTTTATATCATCTAAAAATGGAATAGTTTTGGTATTACATTCAGTTAAGCTTGGATTATGAGTATTAAGAAAGATACGGCTATCATCATAGCCCACTGTCCTGATCAGAAGGGAATCATTGCGAATATCACTGACTTTCTTTTAGGTAATAATGGTAATATCATCAGGCTGAATCAGCATGTAGATCGTGACATCAAGCAGTTCTTTATCAGAGTCGAGTGGGAGATAGATGGCTTCTCCATACCACAAGAAAAGACAGAGGACTTCTTCAAGACGCTCATCGCAGATAAGTTCAATATGGTCTGGAAGATCAGCTTCAGAGAAGCTAAGCCCAAAGTAGGAATCATGGTTTCTAAGTATGCTCACTGCTTATACGATATACTATCTCGATATGATTCTGGAGAATGGGAGATTGATATTCCGCTTATCATCAGTAATCATGATAAGTTTCGACCTGTCGCAGAAAGACTGAACATACCATATTACCATATACCAAAGAATAAGAGCACCAGAGCTGAGCAAGAGAAAAAAGAAATAGCACTCATGAAAGAACATGATGTAGATGTTATCATCTTAGCGAGATACATGCAGATACTGACTGGCAATATCATTTCTTCCTTCCCGAATCAGATCATCAATATTCATCATAGCTCGCTGCCTGCTTTCGTCGGAGCTGATCCTTATAGTTCTGCTTATAAGCGTGGAGTGAAGTTTATGGGCGCGACAGCTCACTATGTCACTGAGGAACTTGATGCTGGTCCAATCATCACACAGGATGTTATCCCAATCTCACATAGAGATAGCATATCAGATATGAAGCGAAAGGGCAAGGACATTGAAAAGATTGTTCTAGCTGATGCCATATGGGCGCACATGAATCATAGAGTGTTGATTCATAATAATAAGACTGTTGTCTTTTAGATAGATTGACCAGAATTACTTGAGCTTAGACAATTTATTAAAGTGTATAAAATATTAAATGAGAAGCGAAAGACGTAAAAATATCTATAGATTTAGCGAGTCTGCTCATCGCCAAAAGGGAATAAGATTTTAGGAGTTTGAAAATAGCACAATGTTCTACAATTTCACTCATGTAAAAACCAAATGATATCTTTAGTCATAAACCGATATGAAAATCAATTTTAGATTGACTTCTATTTAATCAAACTGCCTCCTGATGTTGGTTGATTAGCAATCCAAATTTATAAGCCCATACCGCCAGTTCTGTGGTTCGTCTTACCTTTAATTTTTTACAAAGTTTTAGTCTATGAGAATCGATGGTATGTGGCGAAAGAAATAATCTGGCTGCGATTCTGGACATGGGCAGACCTTGGGCCATCATCGTCAAGACTTCTACTTCACGTGGAGATAATGTATGCAGTAGCTCCTCATGATTTCGACTGATTGAGTGAATTTCTCTATTGACGGATGAGATAATATAATGGAGTACTTCACCCTCGATGTGCTGATCAGCTTTAAGTCTGAGTTCCTTCATCTGTAGGAGTCTTCCTTTTATCAGTATGCTGTAGTATTTGGAATCTTCATCTTTTGAATATTCAGATTTACCAAATGGGTGTCCTACTAAGCTGGAATTATCCAGTCGATTAAAGACGACAATGTCTTTGCAGTCTATTGATCTAATTTTAAAATCATCACGAAGCCATTTCTTTTGTTGACCAGAAACATCAGTACAAAAATGGGAAATAAGATCATCACGGTGCTGATAATCAAAAACGGAACTAAGGGAAGAGGTTCTTTTCAAAACAAAAGTTTTTAGCAGTTAAAAATTGTTTTACATAATGAATTTGAATTTTCTAAAGTGGGTAAAAGAATTTGACTTTTTATACTGACGCAATTTATACCTTTACAAGCTCAAAATAATCCCACTAAAGGGGGATTTTTTAACTACGGCACTCATATTTTCTCAAATATCACTTCACATCTTATGGTAAGAGCTGTACTTATTGTCCTAAGCGTCTTTATAATTTAAAGATAAGTATAATTACCCATAAAAAAATACCCCAAAATTAGGGGTATCGATTTGAAAAATTGGCTTATAAATAAATCACATTAGTCATTATGCCATACCTACTGCTATGTTATCATCTCGATCTAATAAACCTAATTTGTATGCCCATACGGCTAATTGGGTAGTTCTTCGGACTTGTAATTTTCTGCAAAGGTTTAATCTATGAGAATCAATCGTATATGGAGATAAAAATAGCATCTTAGCTATCTTAGACATGGAATTACCCAGAGCCATTAGTGTCAGTACCTCAATCTCACGATCTGATAATTTGCCTAATACTTTTTCATCATCTCTACTAATGGATTTTACTCTCTCTTGCATACTCGATATAATGTAGTGGACCTCTATAACTTCAGAGTTCTTTTCATTTCTTATTTTTACCTCTTCCATTTGGAAGAGTCTATTCTGAATTAAAACTGTGAATTGTTCGTATTCTTGTTCTTCTTCTTGATCTACATAACCAAAAGGTAGACCTGATAAATTAGAGTTAGCCACACGACTGAAGACTATAAAATCATCTGGGTCTAATTCCTTAATATTTAAATCATCTACTATCCATTCCCGTTCTGCTTTGATTTCAGATGCTATAAAATGAGATATACTTAAATTATAGTTTTCTTCAGAAATATTTGAAAGGTTGGAGTTGAGATTTTGCATTATCTTGGACTTTAGCACTAAATATGAGATGATGTATTAATTGCAATACATATCTTCTTGAAAAAAATACAAAGTGTCATGGAATATAAATATCAAAAGTTCAAGAACATAGCATGTAAATACATAGCTATGCTCGGAAGAACTTTTTCAGATATTTATAAATATCTGATTGGAAGTCATTTATACTCTCTGCGTCCTACTTGCAAGATAAGACATAAATCTATATAGAACTACCCCATTTATTAGGGGTATACCATATGTAATTGAGATTAAGATACAAATATGAGAGCATATTCATTGAGATGGAGGCATGATTGAAGGATCACTATGAGTGGTGAGAATAGCCTCAGCCGAAAGAATCGGAATCAGCTCAAGTACTGTAAGTAAAGTAAGAATCATATGACAAGCCTTACTACTTGTATAGAGAGGTACTTTTAACGATAAGATTAATATAATAGATCTTATATAAAAAGTCAATTCCTAGTGCGTTTAGCATACATGATTTATTTAAGAATCCCTATTCGTTGGGCTAAGCTTGCTAACTGTGAAGTAGAGCTACAATTAAACTTCTTGTAAAGTGCCTGTTTATGGTCTTCAATTGTATATATCGAAAGATTAAGGATAGCAGCAATCTCTTTCCTTCCCTTACAATTTCCAAATAGTATCAACACTTCCTTTTGGCGATCTGTCAGTGAATCAATACTTGGTTGATATAACTTGTAGTTGATATAATTAGTAAAGTCATCAATTGTATTCGCCGAATTATGCAAATCTGAGACTTGCATTATGACACAGGCTATTTTTTCAGGATTCTTGTCCTGCCCAATCTGCAGGACGGATGTAGAGTAGAAAACCCAACGATCTTCTTCTGAACTTATAAACTTATGTAAACCTGATATAGTCGTCTTACGATTCAGGTGAAATCGTGCAATCACACCAGTGACTAATTCTACTAAATCAAGATTATCTAGTAATAAGCTACTCAAGTCTTTAGCATTATTAATCAAATCAATTAGTGTAGGACTAAATAATTCAAGCAAGCTGTCGTGGCTATTATGCCACTCTACTTTTAAGGGATTTACATTTAATAAAAATATAGACGCACCAATGCCTTCGATTATTTTTTCAACCGATTCTTCTGCATTTCTTCGACCTTCAGGAATATCCATAAGCAATAATTCAGAAGTATTAAGAGTGTACTATTGCTAAAATAAAATAATTCTATTGCTTATAGAAAAATATCGTGCCCAATCTGTATAGTAATCAAGCATTTACTATAAGGGCGAGCAAAGTCAGCGAACCATTTTCGATCTTGTAGTTAAAATTTATGGGCAAAATAAAATGGGCTGTACACCCTTAATTCAGCTTAAAAATCTAACTCTATGGTATCTCCTGGAGACAGACTGTCTCCCTTTGACTTTTTAGAAGCTGATTTCTTGGTTCCAGACTTAGCTTTTGTTGATTTATCTCCAATGCTTGTATTAGAAAGTGTATTGGCTTCTTTAACTGACAGTACTTTATATTCCACTATTTTATTGCCAAGAGCTTTCCAGCCTTTCACATCTATAAATGATTCAAATGATAATTTTTCTTCCTTCTTACTTCCACCTGACTTATAGGTAAAAGAAACCTTAGGCGATTTATCTGTCGTCGCATAATATAATTTTGATCCTCTGGCTTCTGATATAAATTTGAATCGCTGATTACTCTTTCCCGTTTCTATCTGAAAGCGCTTGACCATCGTCCATCCTTTATCACCCTCATGATACAAGGCACTGACCACCTCATCACCAGTGAACTTAGATACATGAACCATCTGCTCTCCATCAAACTTTACATCCTCGACTGCGTCTTTCACTTCATAAGTACCATCCTTATAAAGTGCTACTATTTGTTGACCTGTATCAAACTTACCCAAAAATTTTCCTCGTTCTTCCTTATTGACTCTCCCACTGGCTTCATCTATCCAGAGCTCCACTGCTCCGAGTGATGACTTACCCACTGAGACTTGAGTTACCTTTTTAATAGGGTACTTCGTCAATATGTTTCCTCCAGATCCTCTTCCCTTGATAGCTAAATCTTCAAAATCAAAATCAAAAACCTTCTTCTTGGCACCACAGCCAGGTGATAACTGAATATTGATAACTTCAGACTCACCATTAGGATTAGCAGAGAAGTAAGCGACTCTTGAGCCCTTATTTCCTTTAGTTAAGTCATATGCTTTATCTCTAGTGATAGATGTTATGTTGAATCTTTTGGTCATCGCCTTGCCTGTCTTACCATCTATATAGACCATATTATAAGTCGTACGATCATCGCCCTTTTTCCAAACTGCTACATGTAGAATATTCTTCCCCATAAACGTCTTATCTGCCATTCTAGTCACCATAAAAGTACCATCCCTCATGAAGGCGATCACATCTGCTATATCAGAACAGTCAGCGATAAACTCATCTTTCTTTAATCCTGATCCGATGAATCCCTCCTTTCGATTTACATATAGTTTAGAATTAATGGCAACGACTTTCTGAGCTTTGATGGTCTCAAAACTGGTGATCTCTGTTCTTCTCTCTCTACCCTTCCCATACTTCGCTAATAGATTCTCAAAGTAAGCGACAGCGAATTCCGTCAGATGGGCTAAATCATGTTTCACTTGCTTCAGGTCTTCCTGGATCTGTGCGATCCTTTCTTCCGCCTTGAATTTATTATACTTAGATATTCTTTTAATTCTGATTTCAGTGAGTCGGGTGATATCTTCTACAGTGATATCGCGCATGAGCCGGATTCGCTTATCAGATTTTTTAGCTTTGTCGGACGGTGTACTGACATACTTCTTTAATCCTACATCTATTGCTTCGATGACTGCCTCCCACGATTCGCATTCTTCTATGTCTCTGTATATTCTCTCTTCGATGAATATTTTTTCCAGCGAAGCTAGGTGCCATTTCTCTTCAAGCTCATTACGCTTGATTTCCAGTTCCTGCCTGAGCAGATCCTTAGTTCTAAATGTAGAGATTTTCAATAATTCAGGAACAGAGAGAAATTCTGGTTTCTCATCGACTATTACACAGGCATTAGGCGATATGGATACTTCACAATTAGTGAATGCGTAAAGCGCATCTATGGTGACTTCTGGAGATATCCCTGGGGCAAGATCTATGAGTATTTCTACTTCTTTTGCGGTATTATCTATGACCTTTTTGATCTTGATTTTTCCTTTATCATTAGCTTTGACGATACTATCTATGAGTGATGTCGTCGTGACTCCGTAAGGAATTTCTTTTATGGCAATTGTATTTTTATCTACTTGTTCTATTCTAGCTCTTACTTTGATTTTTCCGCCTCGCTTTCCTCCTTTATACTCAGTGACATCGACCATTCCTCCAGTCTGAAAGTCTGGATATAGTGTCACCTTTTTATCTTTAAGCAACTTAATAGATGCTTTGATAAGCTCTATAAAGTTATGCGGCATTATCTTAGTAGATAGCCCGACTGCTATACCTTCTACCCCTTGCGCTAGTAGTAGAGGGAACTTCATAGGCAGCGTGATAGGCTCCTTCTTTCGACCGTCATAGGATACTTGCCACTCGGTCGTCTGCGCATTGAATGCTACTTCGAGAGCAAACTTCGTAAGTCTGGCTTCTATATATCTGGGAGCAGCTGCAGAGTCTCCTGTCCTGGCATCACCCCAGTTACCCTGAGTATCTATGAGCAGATCCTTCTGCCCTAGTTTGACCAGCGCATCACCTATTGCAGCATCTCCGTGCGGATGAAACTGCATGGTCTGACCTATAATATTAGCCACTTTATGAAATCTGCCGTCATCTACATTTTTCAGTGCATGTAGAATCCTTCTCTGTACTGGCTTCAGGCCATCATTAATGTGTGGAATCGCTCTTTCTAAGATCACATAGGAGGCATAGTCTAAAAAGTAATCCTCATACATACCTGATATGGGAATTATCTTTTCATCTGATTTTTGGTTGCCTTTCATAGGAGTTTCATTATCTGTCTGCCGCTTCATATAGAAAAATTGAACTATACATTTACACCTGAATATTAGGCAAATATATAAATTATTCGTGCTTTAAACCGAAGAGAAATTGGTTAGAGATCTTTTAATCCAGCTAATCTATTTCTTTCGGTTATTATACTCAATCTTTTTTATACTAATAGCTATCGGTATAAAATAGCAACGGTATATATGAAAGACAGGAAATGTCTAATTATATGATAGACTATAGTTGATTAAATTTTTTGGCTCTTTCCAGATCTCGCTTTGCATCTTTTTCTTTGATCTGATGACTCTTATCGAATGACTTCTTACCCGTCGCTGTGAATATCTCTAATTTGAATAAGTTTCTTTCTGATAAGAATACCTTGTATGGGACTATGGTAAAGCCCTTTTCTTTCGCTTTTGCATTAATCTTTTTCAGTTCTGACTTCTTCAGAAGAAGCTTTCTGTCTCTTCTCGTCTCATGGTTCGCTATATTGCCATATTTATATTCTCCGATGTACATACTCTTGATATATAGCTCATCTTTGATAAATAGGCAGTATGCATCATTAAGATTAGCATCCCCATTTCTCAGTGATTTCACTTCGGTGCCAGTAAGCATGATGCCTGCTTCATAGCCTCTGACGAATTGATATTCAAATTTTGCTTTTCTATTGACGATCTGTTTCACCTTACAAAGTTAATTATTAATCCAGTTCTTTACTTTAGATCTTAAATGTCATCTTGAGAAAATGTCATATAGAGAATATGAAATTCTACTTTGGAGGATGAATATTTCGTATCACGCACTAAGATCTGCTAATTTAAAATTTCAAAATACACTATCAAATGAATTTAGTCAAGGAAGCCATCGCAAAGATAGATCAGCAGAATCAAAAGGATCCCCATACTGTCATCTACAAGAATCAAACTTGGAGCAAAGAATACTTAAATTCAGTCTGGATGACCGAACAATTATTTCAATATGTAGCAGCACCATCAGCAGCACTGCAGATAGCCTGCAGAGCCCACCACATCAGAAGATGGGAGATCCAAAGGTCTGAATATCCATCTGGCAAAGCTGGCTATTATCAGTGGAGAACAAGCCTTTATGCACACCACAGCTCCAAGACTAAGAATATTTTATTAGAGTGTGAGGCGAATCCGATCCTTATTACTCAAATCTGTAGCATCATCGAGAAGAAGAATTTAAGGAAGGATCATGAGACTCAGATAATAGAAGATGTGATCTGTCATGTGTTCTTACTGTACTATGCAGAAGCTTTCAGCAAGAAGCATCCTGAAGCTAAAGTGATTGATATTTTAGAAAAAACCTGGAAAAAACTTTCTGATGCTGGAAAGGCACATGTAGAATCATTGGAGCTGAGTAAAGAAGTCGTCTTGCTTATATCAAAGTCTAATATAGCATAAAACCAAAATGCCTAGAAATAGAAAAAGCTGACACAACTTCTTGCATCAGCTTTATCATATGCATGAAAAAACTATCTATCTTTTTGAAATTCCCGTTTTTCAAGGAATGTACTCTTAAGACGCAGATTAAATAGAAAAGTCATTAATCTACAACTACAGGACGCCCTTATTTTCAATTATCCTCACGTTTTCTGTAAATTTTAACTAAAAATCTTATGGTTGTTTAGCAATTCTTAAAGGTTTAAAAGCTTTTCACCTTTGATTCTTGCTTCTTTTGACTGTTCAGATAAACTACATATCTATTGTGTTGATCCATTGACATATAGTTATTCATACTTTCGAGGAACCCTTTTTCTCTCTCTTGAAGAATAGATGTGGCTTTAGATGTATTAGAATTAGCTCTTATGATATCCTT
>Ga0209187_1002881_pt1 | contig 15389 bp, 9 predicted proteins | sample BantaG_FD_187430 | JGI IMG/M metagenome (GOLD analysis project Ga0209187, IMG submission 187430) | Marine algal microbial communities from Bantry Bay, Ireland - BantryBay_4 metaG (SPAdes) (version 2) | ecosystem: Host-associated > Algae > Red algae > Unclassified | place: Bantry Bay, Ireland... | reverse complement strand
AAGCAAGGTAGCCTGCTGGTGCAGTCGGGCGATTCCGTGCGTGACGGGCAGCCGCTGGCACAAGTCGGTAATTCGGGCAATACATCCGAACCACATCTGCATATTCACGCGGTCGCAGCCGATTCAGGCGGAATACTCTCGGGTACAGGCGTCCCCATCTTGTTTGATGATCGCTTTCTCACACAAAACTCGGTCGTGGATCAATAGACTCGACTTCATGTCATTACGGTAGCAAAGTAATCCGTGCTACCAGATTTACCGCCGCATATTACACCCCTGTGAACCTACTCGCTACCAGTTAGACATTTCCACTAAATCTGATAGAACTATAAAAACAAAAATCCCGCAGAGTTTTGCGCTCTGCGGGATTTTTTCTACACATCTGTTTCTATCTGGAATTGTCTACCAGATAAGGCATACCGTGTACTTATTCCATCTGTGTGACGATCCAGCTTAGGCCATCACCGTCACTACCTTCAGACACTTCAATACCACCAACTGCGATGGTGTCACCATCAAGGCCACCAAGCAGTTCGCTATAAGCAGAAACGCCAGCAAAGCCAACGATAATGTCAGACTCCACAAGGTACTTAATGTCTGCTAGATCGAAGTATTTTGCAGCATCTTCACCACCGTCGAGAACCTGAGTCTCAAAATCAGAGGTTTCCGTAACACCAGCAATTGTTCCTTCGACACGTGCTTCCATGTTTTCATCATCGGCACAGCAGGTAACAACCATAATTTTACCTTCTGTAAAGCCAAGATCGGTTGCACGAGCAGCAGCAGCTACACCATTGTTGTAACCAAGCTCGTACTGATCCGCACCGCCGTCAGCCGAGGCAGCAGCCATGCCAAGAGCAAACTCACGGCTGAGCGTTCCAGCAGCAGGCATTGCGCTACCAGCAGCATCTTCACCTTCGCCAGCATCTTCACCTTCGCCAGCAGCTTCTTCGTCAGTACCTTCACCTTGCTCACCAGCAGCAGGAAGGATTACAGAGTCAATCGCGTGGATAACACCATTAGAGGTTGCAATGTCTGGCATCGTTACCGTGGCACCACCGATAACTACATTCTCACCATCCATCTCAATACCGATTTCTGTATCACCAAGCGTTGCAACAGACGTACCAGCTAAGCCAACAACATCAGCAGCCATTGCAGTCCCTGGGACAACATGTGAAAGCAAGATAGTGGTTAGGTCGCCACCTGGATCTGCCAAGAGTGCATCAACTGTTCCTTCTGGCAATGCTGCAAATGCATCGTCGGTTGGAGCCAATAGCGTGAATGGACCTTCACCATTCAATGTTTCGGTTAGACCAGCAGCGTCAACAGCAGCAAGCAATGTGCTGAAGTTCCCAGCAGCTTGTGCAGTTTCGATCAATGTGCCTGTAGCCATTGCATCGTCGCTTTCTGTCTCAGCACCGTCAGTCATAACGTCAGTGGCATCCATTTCTGCACCGTCAGTCATAACGTCGGTCGCATCCATTTCTGCACCATCAGTCATAACGTCGGTCGCATCCATTTCTGCACCATCAGTCATAACGTCGGTGGCATCCATCTCAGCACCGTCAGTCATAACGTCAGTGGCATCCATCTCTGCACCGTCAGTCATAACGTCGGTGGCATCCATCTCTGCACCGTCAGTCATAACGTCGGTGGCATCCATCTCTGCACCATCAGTCATGACGCCAGTCGCACCGATCTCAGCGCCTTCTTCAACATCAGCCTCGGCAGTAGGATCTACTTCGACAGCAGCAGCTTCGGCGTCGGCAGTTTCTTCAGCAGCAGCGGCTTCAGCGTCGGCATCAACAGCGGCTGGTTCTGTGGTAGCAACAATGCCAGCATCACCGTCTGTGGCATCACCGCCACGACTCATACAGTTTTGGAGCAACAACAGCAAGAGGATAAGCCCAAGAAGTGGAAGTAACCACCACCAACGTCCCCAACCGCCACTATTTGCTGTTGCGACTTTGCCGCTACCGGAACCACCTGTTGCGACTTTTGCTTTCCCGCCGACTTTCTTGCCTGTGGCATCGACTTTACCGCCAACGTTTTTGCCTGCGGCTTTCACGTCTGCTTTTACTTTGCCGCCAGCCTTGACAGTTGTATCAACAGCACCATCAATCTTTTTACCTGTGGCACTGACTGCGCCATCAATTTTCTTTCCTGTTGTGCTAGCAACGTTGTCTATCTTGCCGCCAACTTTGCCAGCCGCACCAGACATGCTGTCGGCGGCGTCATCAATTTTGTCGCCAGCCTTACGAGCGGCACTGGACATGCTGTCAGCAACATTACCGGCAGCGTTGTCTATTTTGCCGCCAACTTTGCCTGCCGTACCAGAAACGTTACCAGAGACATCGTCAGCTGCGCCAGAAAGTCTGCTTGCTGCTGCACCAGTTAAGCCTGCTGCACCTGCGGCCAATCCTGCACCTTTGAGGTTGATGTCTGCTCCAGCAAAATCACCTAGCTTACCTTGAAGATGAGCATATTTTGAGTCTGAAGAAACAAGCTTACTAAGCGATTCTCCAGAAATTAGTTGAACACCATCATCTTTTTTGGATGCTAATTTGCCAGCACCGATTAGGCTACGAACAATAGACAAATCGACACCAAGAAATTCAGCGACCTTCTCGATAGGGAACCACAAATTTTCCATTTACTGTTATATCTCCTTGTTAATTCAATACGTATTGATATAAATAATTTTTGAGTTGAACCGCATGCACTGCGGCAAGCACATATTTTTGGTAATTACCTAAAAGAAAAGTGTAGCCAAGTTTATAATCACTTATTGTGGTGAGCCTAACTTGTAAGAAACTTTAATAACAACAAGCTTTAATTGTCTATATTGAACATGCTTATAGTTGACATAAGCACCCTTTTATACAAATTAATTGCAACGGGACTAAAGACCGAGTTTTTTTAGTCTATAGCTATGTTCAATATACTTTTCAAATTTAGGACTACGATAAGAATCTTCTCGATAAGTAGAATAAGTAGTCGTGACTGTTTCGGCTTCACTTTGGCGAAGTACTTACTGCAAAGCTCAACCTGTGCTGTCTGCCTCTAAAATATCAAGAAGATACTACAATAACTCGTTAAATACTTCTAAATCGCACTAAGCAATTTTTACTCGATGCAACTTACTATTCAATCTAGAAGGGCGCAAGCGACATTCTTTATTTGAATCGAAATGATATATTGCAAATATCATCCGCATAAATATTATACACAATTATGAACAAATTCCCTTTATTTGAATAGACTTTGTTGGAAAATAGAACGCTTTCCTTAAATTTCAGTAAACAATCGCTCCTAATTACTTGCTTTTCGACCTGCATTTTTGACCTATATGGGATGGCTTTCACAGAAACTTGCCTAATGCTCGTTGTCTGCAATCCGTTCAATGGTTGTCTGCCTTCCCCGTTTTACCAAAATTCTTCTGGCATGCGCGATATTAGCGGGTGTACTTTGAGTTGTTCGATAGTAGAAGTAACCGGCAGGTAAGAAGAAAAGCTGGAAAATGATTAACCCATATGCGTAATTTGCGGGCGGTGCAGCCCAAAGTGAAAGCCATGCAAGTACAATGCCCGTAAGTCCATTGCCAACTGCTAATCCAACTCCTGCTAACAGCGTGCTCATTCCGGCAACAGTGCCACGATGCTCGGGCTGATTGAGTTCACTTAAGAGGGCGGATCGATTAGGTACGTCCATTGCCATTAGGCCAAAGCCAATCAACGAAACTAGAAACGAGACCAGCACCCAGCCATTGCCTAGCACATTTGTAATAGTTGCCCAAGCGATTTCGATTCTGGTAGCGTCTGCGGGTATGAAAAATTCTGGAATCGGTAATAGAAACAAGAGAATTAGGAATGGCACTGACCCAATGCTTCCGATCGTGCAGAGCCATGACCGTGCGGCTAAGTTTGTGCGCTGCCAGCGATCTCCTACTATTCCACTCAAAATTGCTGCATAAAGACCCATCTGAAAAATTAGCGAAAGTAGATTTCCGGCAACGGTTGCTGTTTCTAAATCGTACCCCATAGATTGTAGTCGACCGATATAGAGCCTTGGCATCCATACTAGCGCGCCAAATGCAATTGTGGACATGAACCCCTGCAAGAAAAGCCAAATATTTGAGCGGTTGGCTAGAATCTCGCGCAGATCAGACTTGCGAATGCGTCGCCCATAGCGCTCACCCGATTCGAAGACTTTGTTTAACTCTGGCTCGGATTGCCCCCGCCGTGGCTCGTAGGACCAAAAGTAGAGTGCAGCAAAGAGAAATCCAGCTCCGGCAGTATAAAGAAACGGAATGCGCCAATTTGATGCGCCTAACATGCTGCCTAGCAGTGAACCGAATCCTCCTCCACCAGCTTGAGAGAGCCCCCAAAAGCTCATGAGTAAGCCTCGTTGATGAGGCGGGATCAGATCGGTTACAATGCTAAAACCAACTGATGCAATACAGCCAATGCCAACCGCCGTAATTAAGTGATAAATCAGCAACTGTTGGTAGCTCGTGGCGATGCTTGTCATGTACATTGCCACGCTCCAGATCAATGTACCCCAAAGCAGAAGCTGTTTACGATTACCTCTATCTCCCCAGTAGCCCCATAGAAGTGCTGTGACTGCGACCACTAAAATGCTTAATGCGGTGACGAGGCCAAGCGACGCTTCGGTTACATTTAGATCTTGTGCAATTACGGCATAAAGAGGTGGCAGAACGGCTCGTGCTGCATTATCGAGTGATGCAAGAATGAGGAAGACGACTATTGTATAGATACGATGCGGGCGCTTGCCCCACCAGGCGAAATGTTCGAAGTTCATAGGCAGTTAAATATACCTTATGAACGGCTGATTGAGATAAATCGAGCGGTGAAAATTATGGCAAAAATCTAAAAAAACTGTATGTATCCGCCTGAAATAGCGGATATATACAGTTCTATATAGTTGAATAGTACTAATTACCTATAAGCGGTTGCGAGCTGGAAACCAGCCGGAGACGTAAACGACTGCCCAAATAATGCCCACAGCGGTGGTGACATGCATAATTTGTAGCCACATGATCGACTCTGCGCTGATGGGCAAGCTGGCTGCTGGAAAGTACATGACAACCAATACGATTATAGAAAGAATGATAAACCACATTCTAGGTGAGTTCGTCACGCTATCCAGGATCCAGTAAAGTAACGCTGCGCCAATTGCAGGCACAATGCCAGCCATTAATAGTATGACAATGTTCATCCCGATTGGTGCTGTCTCGCCTGGTGGCTGAACGAGCAGCGACACATTGTTGAACCCTTCAGCTATCCACCAAGTTAATAGATTGAGAATTGCCGCGCCGATTGAGCCAGTAATAGCCATCCGTAAGAAGCGGGCAAATGAGTGGTCTAGCGATGATGTTGCGGTTCGGGCTAAGGTTGTCATGCGGGTTTCTCCTTTTATGTGCATTTACATTTTGCTACTTATGTCGGATTTAGTGGAGAGTTCAATAGTTAGTGAATGAGTTTGTAAGGGCATGATATATCGTGCCCAATATAATTGACGGATTATCAATCTTGGGCACGATACATCGTGCCCTTACGAGTTTGCTCCCTCTTTTTTCGAGCCAACTGCTATCCCACCAGATCTGATAGAAGTAGATTTTTTGAATGACCCAAATGACGTTGGGTGAAGCTGGAATCACATCATATATACCATACTTCAACGTGTAACAAAAAAGGGCGCAGTAAATATGGACGCAGTTATATTAAACAGCCCTGCTATTAGTCCGACGCCATTCGAACTAGCTTTGGGTTAAATTGTGCCAGCGGCTCGACCAGATCGCGCTGCGCCGCCATAACGGTGTGAATGTTTTTATAGGCCATGGGGGCCTCGTCTAGACCACCCGAAAGCAGCGTGACGCCCTGATCGGCTAAAAAACGCTTAACCGCCGAACGCGTGATCGACTCCTTTGCCACACGTCGACTGAAAAGCCGACCCGCGCCGTGCGAGGCAGAGTTGAGCGAATCGCCATTTCCTTTACCGCATACCACAAAAGCGGGCGTCGCCATCGAACCTGGGATCACGCCCAGCACGTTTTCGCCAGCGGGCGTTGCGCCCTTGCGATGAACGATTAACTTCTCTCGCTTACCCGGCTCGGTTTCGTGCTCCTCGAGCCATGCAAAGTTATGATGATTCTCGATGCTAACCAGCGATTCTGCGCCAAGTGCCTTTGTGATAGCGCTGTGGATACAGGCATGATTGGCCGCCGCATATTTACCCATTAGCTGCATACAGGCCCAATACTCTTGCCCTTCGGCGCTGTCGAGATCGAGCCATGCAAGGTGCTTAAGCTGTTTAGGTAATCCTTCATGCTGCGCCATCGCCAATTTGCTGTAATGATCCGCAAGCATTGCACCCGTGCCGCGGCTGCCGCTGTGGCTCAGCAATGCCAGATAGGTGCCAGCCGGAATCTCTAGTGACTCATCTTCTACAATCAGCTCGCCAAATTCGACAAAGTGATTGCCACCACCGCTCGTGCCAAGCTGCACATACGCTTTATCTTTATAGTGGCTGGTCAACGATGTGATTGACCAATCTTCATCCATCACATCATGTTCGCGCTGCTGACCGAATGCCTTTGGCCCAAAATGTGTCTCTTCGCGTAAAGTCTTAAGCAGCTTTTCGCTTTCACCTTTAAGCATCTGCACAGGCAAATCCAACATGGTTAGCTTCATGCGGCAGGCAATGTCGACCCCCACCGCATACGGGATCACCGCATTGCGCGTAGCGAGCACGCCGCCGATCGGCAACCCATACCCAACGTGCGCATCTGGCATCACCGCGCCGCGCGCCGCCACCGGCAGCATACAAGCATTACGCATTTGATCCAGCGATGCCTCGTCAATGTCAGCGCCCCAAACTTGGAACGGTGCCGGAATGTCGCGCTCATATTTTTCTGTATTGAAAATTTCTTTCGGTTGCTCTTGCAGCAGGTATGCCGCTAGCGCGCCAAAATCGGCATGAGCCAAATGTGCTTTTGGGCTGGCTGCCACACCCCGTACCGTCTTAGCAACGTTCTTCTTTTTTACGCCGCGCTTCATCACCGCCGCAATCGCCATGCTGGCCAGTCGCTGCGCTTCGTGATCATGAATGCCTAATTTTGCTAGCTCGCTCGATTTCATAGTTTGTGCGAATTTTGTTTGAGCATTTTTGCAGTAGAGCCATGTTTGTATAGCAAAACTACAGCGGATTAATAAAATAACTATAAACAAAATGCACGCAAAAATCAAGAGACTTGCAGTTTTAGTGAGTCTGGTGCAAGTTAACAACGGGACAAATTTACTATTCACTTTACTAAATTAATGATACTATTCTGTTATGTAGCGCACAAAACAAAACAACAGAAAGAGGCAAACTTATGACAAACAAAACAGCAGGCACCGGAGAGATTAACGCGCAAGTTGTGGAAGAGCTCGATGGAATTACGACCATCCGCGGTGGCGACGAGCGCGGCTGGAACGGCATCCGTTACATGCAAGGAATGTCGGCCAAAAATGTTGGCTCAACCGATCTGTCGATCAACGTGGCAACCGTGCCAGCCGGCGCGATTGCTTACGCCCACATTCACGATGGCTTCGAGGTAATGCTCTTTATTATGCAAGGCAAAGTTCGGCACACATTTGGCGAAGGGCTCAAAGAATTCGTCGACAACGAAGCGGGCGATTTTATCTACATCAAACCCGGCGTCCCGCACGAAGTCTTCAACATCGGCGACGGACCATTAATTGCATTTGTGGCGCGATCCGCTGCCGACGAATGGGACAAAATTGTCAACTATCCATCCGAATTTCGGCCTATCAAAACAGAATAAATAAAAATCTAAAGGACTATAAAACTCAAGATGGTGGATCCACGAATAGACAAACTGGCCGATATTTTGGTTAATTACTCGGTCAAAGTTCAGCCTGGAGATTGGGTGATGATTATGGCTGATGTGTTAGCCATCCCGCTTGTGACCGAAGTCGTTAAACATGTAACCATTGCGGGCGGGCATCCCACGCTTAAATTTGATTCTGACCTCTTTCGCGAAAGTTTTTTGCGCCACGCTAATGAAGAACAACTCACGTGGATATCCCCAGCGGATGAGCTAACTGTGGAAAAGTCCGACGTAAATATCAACCTGCGCGCGAGCAGAAATACGCGCGCGCTCACGGGCATCGATCCGCAAACGCAGCGGCTTGCTAGTCAAGCAGTTAGCCCGATTCGGCAGCGCATTATGGAGCGTGCCGCCGCGGGCGATTTCCGCTGGACGCTGACACAATTTCCGTGCGAGGCATATGCGCAAGATGCGGATATGAGCCTGCGGGAGTACGAAGATTTTGTTTACGCCGCAACCTTTGCCGATCAGGAGGATCCCGTTGCCTGCTGGAATGAGATTCACGATATGCAGCAGAAACTGGTCGATTGGCTCAAGGGAAAAGACAAAATAGAGGTGCGTGGCCCAAACATCGATATGACTCTTTCAATGAAAGATCGCATTTGGATCAACAGTGACGGCAAGCGTAATATGCCCAGCGGCGAGATCTACACTGGTCCAGTTGAAAACTCGGCAGAGGGGTGGGTCAAGTTTACTTATCCAGCCATCCGCGAGGGGCGCGAAGTGGAAGGGGTAGAGCTTCAATTTAAAGAGGGTAAGGTTGTAAGTGCAAAAGCACAGAAGAACGAGGAGTATCTGCTTAGCCAGCTAGATAGCGATGCAGGCGCGCGTTATCTAGGTGAGTTTGCAGTTGGCACCAACTATCAGATCCAGCGCTTTACCAAGAGCATCCTCTACGATGAGAAGATCGGCGGCACGCTGCATATGGCGGTGGGGGCAGGCTATCCCGATACGGGCAGCAAGAATCAATCACAGGTGCATTGGGACTTTATTTGCGACATGCGCGAGGAGAGCGAGATTTTTGTGGATGGGGAATTGTTTTACAAGAATGGTCAGTTCGAGATGTAGAGTGTGAAGAGGTAATAGTGTGAAGGGTGATCTCGTTAAGTGCCAAATTTGCACCTAACGAGGTCACTTCATAATATGGTCTGTACAATATGGTGGAAAATGAACAAAACAGGGCCGAAGTAACCAGATCGATTGCTTCACCTTGTCACCTCTTCAATCCCTACTCCAACTCTCCAACTTGCGCTTTCAGCCAAGCCTCAATAAAAGGTTGGATATCCCCATCCAAAACCGCGGCTGTATTGCCCGTTTCCACATCTGTGCGCACATCCTTTACAAGCTGGTACGGATGCAGCACGTAGTTTCGAATCTGCGTCCCAAAGTCGGCATCCACATTAGTGCCCTTTAACTTCGCTTTCTCGGCAGCCAGCTTCTCTTGCTCAAGCTCATAGAGCCGACCGCGCAATACCTTCATTGCGCTCTCTTTATTCTGAACCTGACTTCGTTCATTTTGGCAGGTGACAATGAGCCCTGATGGATGGTGGCGAATGCGTACTGCTGTCGCGTTTTTCTGCACGCTTTGACCGCCAGCTCCACCGCTCAAATAGACCTCAATGTCAATATCTTTTGGGTTGATCTCGATGTCGATATCTTCATCGAGCACTGGCATAGTCTCAACCTTGGCAAAACTTGTATGTCGTCGCGCGCCCGAATCGTACGGGCTGATCCGCACCAGTCGATGCGTCCCTTTTTCGGCTTTCAAATAGCCATAGGCATAGTCGCCCTGCACCTCGACCGTTACACTCTTAATGCCCGCTTCTTCCCCCTGCGTCATATCCGTAATCGTCGTCTGGAACCCTTGTTTTTCCGTCCACCGCAGATACATTCGCAGCAACATCTCGGCCCAATCTTGTGCCTCGGTGCCACCCGCGCCAGCGTGAATGCTAAAGATAGCCGCATCCCGATCATGGACGCCGCCCAACGCTAGTGCAAACTCATGCTTCTCATATTCTGCATCCAGCGCCTCTGCCTCTGCGGCAAGCTCCGTTAGCATTGTCGGATCATCTTCGGCCATCTCGACAAGCTCTAACGCATCGGACGCGCGCTGATAGAGTTCGTTCCACCTGTCGACAGTCTCGCGCAGGCCACTTAACTCTTGCATCTTCCTCTGCGCTTTTTTCTGATCATCCCAAAAGTCAGGTGCGGTTGACGCTTTTTCTAAAGTGGTTATTTGCTTCTCTTTGGCCGGAAAGTCAAAGACGCCCCCGAATTGTGTCGATGCGTGCGAGCAAAGCGGCGAGGCTATCGGCTGATTCATTACTCATTAATTCAGATCCTTATTTTTGAGAATTCTAATTTATTTGTCTTACGGGAAATTCTTTAACGTTGACCCATAACAATCGACTGCATATGGATACGATCATCTGGCTGCAAATTTTCGAGCCGCTCGAAAGTATGGATTTTAAAATAGCTTGAAAGAAGCGCTTGAATTTTATCATCTGGATAGAATGAGAAAAATCTAGGCGGGTCATAACTATCCTGTGCCCAAATTTTCTCGCTAGATGGTCCACCCCATACCCCCACATAGAACAATCCACTTGGTGACAAAATCGTGCGTATATTCTCTAAAATTGCGGGCAATTCAGCTTTCGATATATGTAACAGACTGTTCAATGCATAGACCGCATCAAATGAATTGGGCGCGTAATCCAGCTCTGTAAAGTCACAAACTTGTGCATTTAAGCCCTTTTGTTGACAAAGTTTCACTAATTCGGGCGAGAGATCTACGCAGGTAACGTCAAGCCCTTGATCCTGAAAGAACTTGCTATCCTTGCCTGAACCTGCACCCAACTCAAGCAGCGTTTTGGCTCCCGTTTGCTGTAAGCGATCCAGAAATGACTGGCGCAGCGCAGCCTTCCATGGTGCAGGATCTGTTAACTCTCGTTCTTGAGCTTTGCCGTCGTATGCCTTGCGTAGCGCAATTTTGTGATTATCAATTGGCCGTTTTGTTTTGCGTCTCTTTCCATTCACTAGCATCTACCGTTGATTAGCTTTTACTCGCCTAACAACCCTTCTACAAATGCAACTGCATCAAACGCAACCAAATCATCGATCTGCTCGCCCGTACCAACAAAGCGCACCGGCACACCAATCTCGCGGTTGATACTTAATGCCGCACCACCCTTGGCCGTCCCATCCAGCTTCGTCAGCACAATACCAGTTACGCCCGCCGCTTCTTTAAAGCTCTTGGCCTGCGAAATCGCGTTCTGTCCAGTCGACCCATCGAGCACAAGCAACACCTCGTGCGGCGCGCGGTGAACCTGCTTGCCCGCAACCCGCTTGATCTTCTCTAACTCTTGCATTAAATTATACTTCGTTTGTAAGCGTCCAGCCGTATCGATCAACAGCAGATCGGCGTTGCGGCTCTCTTGGCTAGCCCGAATCGCATCAAAGACCACCGCACTTGGGTCAGAGCCAGGCGCATGGGCAATTACATCCACGTCTGCGCGCTCGCCCCATACCTTTAGCTGATCAATCGCCGCCGCACGAAATGTATCCGCTGCACCAAGCACCACCGTGCGGCCATTCTTTTTGTACCAGTTGGCAAGCTTGCCCAACGTTGTCGTCTTGCCCGACCCATTGACACCAACTACCAGAACCACCGTTAACATGCGCGCTTCATCAATGGGCAGCGGTTCGTCTGATTCGAGCAATTTTACCATCTCTTGCTTTAAGACAATATACGCATCATCCGTGGATTTAATGCCTTCATCCTGCACACGCTGGCGTGTTGCGCTGACCAAATCCATCGTCACATCCATGCCTGCATCGCCCATAATCAGCGTCTCTTCCAGCTCTTCCCATAGCTCTTCACTGATCTCGTTGGCCTGAAAAATAGTGCTGACCCGACCGAGTAAGCCCGAGCGAGTTTTTTCCAAACTGGTTTCTAGCTTTACCTCGTCGACGCTTTTTTCTTCGTCTTTTCCGAATAATTTACGTAGCAAAGTTTTCTACTCCCACTGATTCTAAATCGTTACAACAAATGAATTGAGTGAATTATATCACGAACTCATCTAGCAGCCTGAAACTAGTTAGAATTGACTATTTTTAACATAAAAGCGGAGGGGATAAGAATCATCAATTCTTATCCCCTCCGCTTTTATGTTTATCAGTAGATCTCATCCATAGATTAAGTGCTGAATCTACTGCAAGAATCTAGAATTTTGTTTGTTGAATATAATGATCTTCTTGCAGCAAACTCAGTGTTTGGCGACCAAAATTCTTACAATTAGAGCAAGTTTCTACACATTTTCGCAGGCTTCTCGTCTACATTTTCCTGTCTACATAGATGCCCAGTAACGCTTGTCCTCGAATGACCTAATCGGGGAATGGCAACGCTGCAAGACTCTTTCATCGTTCCTTAAAGTGTACGGCAGCTAGACTTCGTTTTACTGATTTACAAACGGCAAATAGAGCAAATTAACTGGCTCAACTTGAATCGCACGAAAAGGACCATGCACAACTGTGCTTAGTCCTCGACTTTCAACAAGCCAATAAGTCGAATTGCTTCGCCCGCCTACCTTATCTATATAAGCCAACTCAGAGATATCTTCAAGTAAATAAGGGGTAACGCCATCCATTTGGTCAACCGTAAGCCGCACCGCATTCTCAGTACGGCCATCGATACTCTTCCAAACATGATAGCTACTATTTGTCTTGCCTTGCCATTCTAGCTGTGGGATATTTGTTTTAGCCACAGTAATCGACATCTCTACCGCCCGCCCTACCGGATCTGATGAATAAGATAGCAGCGTGACATCGGGCGTAATGCTGACACAATCAACATTACTCCATTCAGTGCTGCCGCTCTGACTATTGGCCCGCACACGGTAACACCAAGTTCCTGCACTATATCCTTGTGCATCAAATTTTACAAAGGTTCCAGCAAGAATCGTCACCCAGCCACTGCGGCTTGTCCACGCTTGTAGCTCATATCCTACTTCAGTTATTACCCCAGACCATCGAACCGTATAATCGCCATTCTTGATTTCTTCGGCATCAAACAGAACTAATAGTTCTGGAATCGTCAACTCTTCGACATTGTTAGGTGTAAGACTATTTATAGGCGTTGCTGTTGTTGTTTCGTCTGGCACAACAATCGGCGTGACAGTTGATCCTGTGGTTGCTACTGGCAACGGTGTTTCCGTTTGCGGCGGCACTGTCGTCACCATCAACGTAGCTGCTGGCGTTGACGTCATTGACGGTAGTGGCGTAGCAATAGGGGTGGACGCAATTGCTGGCGTCGCGCTTGCAGTTGATTCTACCGTTGCAGTGCGCGTTGATACAAACGCCGGTGTTGAAGTCGATGTTGGTCTTGAAATTACTACTTGTGTTGAAGTCACTGCTGCTGTTAGCGTGCTTGTTGATTGTGATATTGATGGAGTGGGGCTAACGCTTGTGCTAATAGGAGTTTGTCGACGTATCGACACAGTCGTGCATCGTACCACACTCCACTCGCTATTGTCCTGTGTTTGTACTCGATAGCACCAATACCCCAGATCTTGCTCACGTACTTCGTAGCGATTCTGTGTTGTACTCCCCAATGAGCGCCAGCCGCTACGACCACTCCACTCCTCGATATTAAAGTTCTCTGCACGGGGGACAGATGACCACTCTACTGTATAAAAATTGTCGAAATCTGGTTCGTTATCAATCTTAAATAGATCTGGTGCTGTAAGCATTATCTCTGCCTCTTGTGCTTCGGTCGGTGTGCCAGTTGGTGTAACCGTTGGACCGAAGGTCGAGGTAGGGATAGGGGGCAGCGTTGACGTTGGAACAGATGTTGGGACAGACGTTGGAATAAATAATGTAGTTGAAGTAGAGGTTACAGTTGGAACAAATGTGTTCGTTGGAGCAGGGGGGATGGCCGTTGCAGTCGGTATGGCAGTCGGTATGGCAGTCGGTATGGCAGTCGGTATGGCAGTCGGCTCTATGATAGTTGTTGGCGTTTCGGTTGAAATAATCGGCGTCTGTATACTTGTCGGCGCGCTTGTTGCCGTGCTTGTTGGAGTATGGACTGATGTGCTAGTGGGTCTACTAGTTGATATATCGGTCGGCGTACTTTCTAGTGCTTCATTTACATCCGTACAGGCATTATTGCTCCAACTGCTGGCTAGCGCACCTTCACGGACGGATCGAACGCGAAAGCACCAATGACCAAGCGGCTGATCCGTGATTCGATATTCTTCAGCCGAGACAATTTCAACCGGTGCCCAGTTCGTCTCCGCCGACCAAGTCTCGAGTTCGTATTGAGTCACATTCTCGACAGCGGACCACGTAACTAAAAATTCTGAATCATACTCTGGCCAATTGACAATGTTATCAACCGTGGGTGCAAGAAGCTGCTCTGGAATAACTGGCGTTGGCACAAGCGTTGGTGAATCAGGTGAATTATAAAATCGGACAAATGCTGCTTCCGAGGGAACTCCTGCACCATTCACAATGAAGAGCATGTAATATCCCGGCGGCGCAATTGCAGCATGGTCTGGTGCATCGATTGTCAATAATTGTCCATTCTGATCAAATGAAAGCGGGACAAATCGCTGATCCATATTGGTTGAGTGAGTCACCGAGGAAAGTCGAACTAGATTAACCTGCGCGATGTCGCGTGCATTGGCGGAACTCACATCGAACGTGCGTCCATACGCAACGTTCTGCGGCGCAAAATCAATGCTTGGGCGGTCTGCTAATTGTCCAGAACCGTCAGCTTTGAAGAGATATGGTGGTGAAAAAATTTCGGCACTATCCGCTTCATATCCAACTTGCGTACAGGGTAGGCAATATCCACCACCGCCACTCCAAACTTGCCCATTCGGCAGCAACAAAGCCGTCGAGTGATATTGTCGCGTTACTTGCGTACTTGCCATGATCGTCCATGCAAATGTATCAGGATCCCAAAGTTCCGCCGCATAGACTGGATTGTTCATATCAATAAGCGATTCGCTGCTGCTTAACCCGCCACTAACGAGTACTTTGCCATCGGCCAAAATGGTGCCATTATGCTGTCTGCGGTCATACTGCATGGGCGGTAGCTCTGTTACTTCGCCACTTTGTACATCTAACAGCACTGCACTATTTTGTGCGGTGATACCCCCCCCGGCAATCATGATTTTGCCCACATCATACATGGCATAAATTCCATAATGTCGGTACAGTTGGTCGCGCCTCCCTATATCAGTCCATGCACCGGTGTTGGTCGTGTCCAGAAAGCGCATGTCAGGGCTAGGGCCAAAAAGTAGCGCCCGTCCATCTAAAGTCGGCTGAATCCAGTGATAGTAGCTCATCGTCAAATCGAGTGGCGCGGTGCTCAATGCTCGCCATGAATTTTCGGCGGACCACACTTCTGGTATCGAGGGGCTACCACCAATCACCAGCATTTCTTCATTAGGCATTGCGGCCACCGACG
>Ga0209187_1002880_pt1 | contig 15391 bp, 7 predicted proteins | sample BantaG_FD_187430 | JGI IMG/M metagenome (GOLD analysis project Ga0209187, IMG submission 187430) | Marine algal microbial communities from Bantry Bay, Ireland - BantryBay_4 metaG (SPAdes) (version 2) | ecosystem: Host-associated > Algae > Red algae > Unclassified | place: Bantry Bay, Ireland... | reverse complement strand
TTATCGCGTCTCCCTGATTTATCGCGTCTCCCTGATTTATCGCGTCTCCCTGATTTATCGCGTCTCCCTGATTTATCGCGTCTCCCTGATTTATCGCGTCTCCCTGATTTATCGCGTCTCCCTGATTGTATTTTCGTGTAGGAGACGCGATGAATCGCGTCTCTACTGGGGATAATGATTTGATTAGCGATTGAATTTATCTTTATCCCAATTTGATGGATTGTTTGTGATGTAATTTTGGATATTATTGAATGATGTATTATTTCGGATAATGTGATCATGGAATCGGTGCTGCCATTTAAAATTTGCCTGTATTTTTCGTATTTCAAATGTACATCGTCCTTTGTACCATCGAATTGCTCGGGAGATATTATCATTTATCATAGGGTTTTTATTGCTTGTTATGCCACCTGTTTTTTTTGAATCGGTGGTTTTTTTGTTGGTAATCGGTAGAGACGCGATTAATCGCGTCTGTTTGGTAATCGGTAGAGACGCGATTAATCGCGTCTGTTTGGTAATTGGTGGAGACGCGATTAATCGCGTCTGTACGGGGTGGGATTTGGAATCATTTTCGGATTTGGAATCATCGGTGGATTTATTGATAATTAATATGCCGTGGGTATGATTAGGCATAATTACCCAATTACCCAATTCAATGTATGGAAAATGTTGGGGGATTTCTAGCCAATATTTTTCTGCTAATTGTCCCATTTCGCTGTATTGCATTTTGCTATTTGCAATTTTACCAAAATAATGTTTTTTGTCGGCGGTGTTAATGGTAATGAAATATGCTGCATCTCTGCCATAATCCCATGCAGCCAATCGGGCTGATGGTATGCGATATTTATTTTTGAATTTGTCCATTGTTTTTTTATGTGATTTATTGTGATTGGGGAGACGCGATGAATCGCGTCTGTACTTTTTCATTTATATAATGCAAAAAAAATATTTTGCAAGTTTGGATTAATGGTTAATATGGATTTGGGGAGACGCGATGAATCGCGTCTGTACCTTTGGGAATTCTAGATATTTTCGTTGCTTGGCTTTGAAAATTTGCTTGGACTCGAATTTGAGATGAGGTTCTTTTTTAATCCTCGAAATTTTGTTGCTTTGTTATAAAAAATCTGAAAGGCTGCTCTTTTTTAATCCTCAAACCATCAATATCTCCCAGAAATTTTGTAAACTAGCATACAGTTAGACAATTTTAGACAACAACACATACTATTTACCACATAAATCACTACTAATGAAAAGAATTTACTTACATTTTTTGGTATTGCTATGTATGCTAAACTACCAGCTGGTAGGGGCACAAAGTATCGTAACTTCGTCGGAAATCAAGACTATTTTGATGGATATTGTTCTGCCTGCTCACGAAATTGAGGGGGAAAGGGTTCACCATCATTCGCACTTGCCAGAGGGTGCAGAATTTCTGGATGCTAAGATTAAAAACAACAATCTACAAGTCTATTTTTCTTTTGAAAATGAACCTGATGACTTCATTTATGATGGGATTTTGGAGCAAATTTTACCTGCTTTAGAGGAGTATGATTTGGATGAATTAGAAGTTTTTGAGATAAAGGAAAATGGGGAAATCGTTCAATTGGATAAGGTATTTGTGAAGCTGTATCCTGTTGAATATCTTTCTGAAGGCAATAGTGATACTGGTGATAAAACTGGAGGTCAAGAGAATGCTGAAAAATGGGGCAATCCACATGTTGGGCAACCATCTGGTGGTGGTTCTTTGAGTGGAAAAACGGTCTGGCTAAGTCCTGGTCACGGTTGGTTATGGAACAATGGATCCAATGCTTGGTTGACGCAAAGAGGGAACACCAACGGAATGGTGGAGGACTTTGGTTCTATTGAAAATGTCAACCAACAATTACAACAGTATCTTATAAATGCAGGGGCGAATGTGTGGAGTGTGAGAGAGCGTGATATGAATACCAATGAGGTGATTGTGGACAATGACGATGGTGCGCCGACTTATGTTGAAACGGGTACTTGGTCAACGAGTTCTAGTACGGGGTATAATGGCAGTACTTATAATTTTGTTTTTGGTTCTGCTACTACAACTGCAACGGCAATTTATACGCCAAATATTCCCAAAGAAGGATGGTATTGGATTTCCGTTCAATATAGAGAAGGTACCAATAGAGCGATAGACACACAATACGAAGTTAATCATGCAGGTGGTTCAACCATTGTCAATATTAATCAGGAAGTACACGGTTTGACTTGGGTGTATTTGGGGCAATTTTATTTCGATCAAGGATCGGCTGGAAATGTAACTTTATTAAATCGAACGACAGATGCCGCGCCAGCTTCACAAGCCATTATAGCTGATGCGGTAAGATTTGGAGGGGGAAAAGGAAATTTAAATGACTGCGCTTATCCTAGTTCGCCTATTAGTAATAAAGATCGTTATGATGAGAGTGCAAGGCAATTTGCAAGATTTCAAGGATACCCTAATTGTGAAAATGATCCTACGACTAGACCGAGGTATGCAGAATGGGAGTTGTTAAAGGGAACAAATACAGAGCAAAACAATGCGATTTATTTATCCTTACACTCCAATGCATTTAACGGGACAGCGAGAGGAACAGAAACTTATATGTACAATGGTGCTGTTAGTCCTATTCTGCCAAATACCCAATTGTTGAGAGATTTGGTTCAGCAGGAATTGGCTGGAGATATTATAGCGGATTGGGATGCAGGTTGGAATGATAGAGGTACAAATTCAGCTAATTTTGGAGAATTAAGAAATCTAACAACGATGCCTGGCTGTTTGGTTGAGCTTGCATTTCACGATAATGCAATAGATGCAGATGCGATGAAAACACCTTATTTTAGAAACTTATCAGCAAGGGCGATGTACAAAGGGATTGTTAATTTTTTCAATCAAACGACTGGAAGTCCATCCACTATTTCACCAGAACCGCCCACACATATGATGGCATTCAATGATGGGGCAGGGCAGATTACTTTGAATTGGGATCCACCGAGTTCTGGTGGTGTTTTGGGAGATGCTGCTGCTGGTTACAATGTTTATGTAAGCACACATGGTTATGGATTTCAAGATGCAATTCCTGTTTCTGGAACGGCTTACACGGTGACAGGCTTATTGCCAAATACCACCTATTATTTTCAAGTAAGTGCAACAAATACAGGTGGGGAATCTTTTCCTACAGCAACCGTTGCAGCGAGAACGCCTTCTTTGTTGTCCTGTGATAGCATTCCTATGTTAATCGTGGACGGATTTGATCGTTTGGATAGGGCTAGCAATGTGAAACAATATGAAAGTGCAGCTTTGGGAACAGTTGATCGTATGTTTTTGGAGCGTATGAATGCATATGATTATATGGTAAAACATGCACGAAGTATTAGTTCTTGCAATATTCCTTTTGACGGTGCAAGTAATGAGGCAATCATTGCTGGTTACATGAATTTAAATGACTATGCGGTACTAGATTGGTATACAGGAGAGGAATCTACAGCGGATCGGACATTTGATGCGACGGAGCAGAGTTTGCTAACGACTTACCTAAATGGTGGTGGAAAATGGATTGTTTCAGGTGCTGAAATTGGTTGGGACATTGGACGGGGAGCCTCTGCAAATGCATCGGTTTCATTTTACAATACTTATCTAAAAGCAACTTATGTTGGCGATGATGGTGGAACTTACAATTTTATAGGTTCTGGAATTTTTGGAGGAATTACTGGTGTTTTTGACGATGGAAACAATTGTGAATTTAATGCAGAATTTCCCGATAGGCTAGGGGCAATAGGTGGCTCTTCAGTTGTGTTGAATTACTCTGGTGGAACGAGCGACGGAGCGGCTGTTGCATTTAATGGAAATTACGGAGTGGTGTATTTTGGCTTTCCTTTAGAGACAATTAATAGTGATGCGATAAGAGACGTTTTGATTTGTGATGCTTTAACCTTTTTAGGAATAAAGACACCGCCAGATGTGGCAGGTTGTATGGATATGACGGCATGTAATTTTGACCCATTAGCCGAATGTGACGATGGTTCTTGTGAATTGCCAGATGGTTGTACCGATCCAATGGCTTGTAATTATGATATGAATGCCACTTGTGATGATGGTTCTTGCTTGACAAATTTTGGCTGTACAATAACAACAGCTTGCAATTATGATCTGAATGCCGATTGCGATGACAACTCCTGTGTTTTTCAAACAGCTTGTGATACGGATGCTTGTACAAATGGCGGTGTTTATACTTGGAATACTACCGCTTGTGCTTGTGTGTTGACTGAAACCACAGTATTGGGTTGCACAGATATGAATGCTTGTAATTATGATTTCAATGCCAATTGTGATGATAATTCTTGTATTATCCAAACGACTTGTGATACTGATCCTTGTACCAATGGCGGAACTTATATTTGGAATACAACAAGTTGTGCTTGTGTTTTAGAAGATGTCAGGGTAAATGGTTGTACAGACAACACCGCTTGCAATTTTGATTCCAATGCGAATTGTGATGATTCTTCCTGCATTTATCAAACGACTTGTGACAACAATGCTTGTACCAATAGCGGGACTTATATTTGGAGTACAGCAAGTTGTGCGTGTGAATTAGACATAGCGACAGCAAATGGATGTATGGATGCAACAGCTTGTAATTATGATGTGAATGCAAATTGCGATGATTCTTCCTGCATTTATCAGACAGCTTGTGATACTGATCCTTGTACCAATGGTGGTGTTTTTATTTGGGATAATGTTAATTGTGGATGTGTGTTAGACGAAGCAACTATTTTAGGTTGTACTAGCCCAGGTTCTCCAAATTATGATATGAATGCCAATTGCGATGATAATTCTTGTCAATGCACACCCGATGGATGTGATGATCCAACGGCTTGTAACTTTGATATGAATGCAACTTGTAACAATGGAACTTGTATTTATGAAACAGTTTGTGATGTAGATGCTTGTACCAATGGAGGAATATTTATTTGGGACAATGTAAGTTGTTCTTGTCAATTGAGTCATCCTACGGATCAGGGTTGTACAGATAATACCGCTTGTAATTATGATCCAGCAGCCAATTGCGACAATTCTTCTTGCATTTATGAAATAGCCTGTGATTCTGATCCCTGTACTAATGGTGGAGTTTTTGTTTGGGATGTTTCAGCATGTACATGTCAATTGAGTGTATCTACGCTTTCGGGTTGTACAGATGTTACCGCTTGTAATTATGATGCCAATGCCAATTGCGATAATTCAACTTGTGTTTATCAAACTACATGTGATACCGATCCTTGCACGAATGGTGGTATTTATGTTTGGGATAATGTTGCTTGTCAGTGTGAATTAATGACTCCTGAAAATGATGGTTGCACAGATATGACGGCTTGCAATTATGATTCAGCAGCCAATTGTGATGATAGCAGTTGTGTTTATCAAACGGCTTGCGATACCGATCCTTGTACCAATGGCGGAACTTTTGTTTGGAATAATAATACTTGTTCTTGTATTGCAGATATTCCAACCATAAACGGATGTACAAATGCAAGTGCATGTAATTATGATTCGGCAGCCAATTGCGATGATGGAAACTGTATTTTCCAAGCAACTTGTGACGATGATCCTTGTACCAATGGAGGTATTTATACTTGGAATAATGCGGCTTGTCAATGTATGTTAAGTACGGCGACAGATTTGGGCTGTACCAATCCTAGTGCTTGCAATTATGATGCTACGGCAAATTGTGACAATGGTTCATGTATTTTCCAAACCTCTTGTGATTTAGATCCTTGCACCAATGGTGGAACCTATTTTTGGGATAATAATACCTGCGCTTGTGTCATAGATGTGGGAACAAACAATGGCTGTACCAACCCGAATGCTTGTAATTACAATCCATCAGCAAATTGTGATAACGGTTCTTGTATTTTACAAACAGCTTGCGATACAGATATTTGTACCAATGGCGGAATTTTTGTTTGGAATGATGCTACTTGCGAATGTGTGTTAGAGATTGAAACAATGGTTGGTTGTATGGACAATGCGGCTTGTAATTTTGACCCTTCGGCTAATTGTCCTGATCCAGCAGCTTGCATTTATCAAACATCATGTGATAGCAATCCTTGTACCAATGGAGGAATATTTACTTGGGATACAAATACTTGTTCTTGTCAATTATCACAGGCGACTATATTGGGTTGTACCAATGCTACTTCAGCAAATTATGATCCAAATGCGAATTGTGATGACAGTTCTTGTTTGTGTACTCCTGATGGATGTGTTGATCCACTTGCTTGCAATTATGACTCATCAGCAACTTGTAACGATGGTTCTTGCATTTATGAAGAAGTCTGTGATATTGATGCTTGTACCAATGGTGGCGTTTATACTTGGAATACAAGTTCATGTTCTTGTGAATTAACCGATGTGACAACTGAAGGCTGTAATGACCCAACAGCATGTAATTATGCTACAGCGGCAAATTGCAATGATGGTTCTTGTATTTATGAAATAGCATGCAACCAAAATCCTTGTGTTGATGGAGGTGTTTCTGCTTGGAGTAATATTTCTTGTAGTTGTGAGTTGACTCAGGCTACCATAACAGGTTGTGCTGATCCGACAGCTTGTAATTACGATGCCAATGTGAATTGTGATGATGCAGGAACTTGTGATTACCTAAGTTGTGGATGTACGCCTGACGGATGTGATGATCCCCAAGCTTGTAATTTTGACCCTACAGCAACTTGTAATGATAGCTCTTGTATTTATGAGACTTCATGCGATGCTGACCCTTGTGCTAATGGCGGAATTTATACTTGGGATACCAATTCTTGTTCTTGCCAATTAACAATGACGACAGTTGTGGGCTGTGCTGATCCAACGGCTTGTAATTATGATGTAAATGCCAATTGCAACAATCCTAGCTTGTGTGACTTTACTTCTTGTGTTGGTGGAGATTGTCAATTGGCGATTCCGATGCCATATACTGGTTGGCATTTAATTTCTAGTTATTGCAGGCCTTTAAATGATAGTATTGAAGCTGTATTTAGACCGATTGTTTCAAACATTATTCAAGTGAAAAACCTAACAGGTCAAGTGTATGTTCCATCATTCAATAATTTTAATAATGGTTTGGATTTTTGGGATATTGAAGCAGGATATTTAGTAAAAACGTTTAGTCCGATAACATTAAACATAGTAGGTGGTCAGGAAGTGGATTTGAATGTAGAGAATGTTCCACTTTATTCAGGTTGGAACTTAATAGCGTATTGGTTGCAAGGAGATTCGGACCCAATAGATGTATTTGACAATATCGTTACAGATGTGATTCAGGTGAAAAGTCTATCAGGTGCCTATGTGCCTTCTTTTAATAATTTCAATAATATGGGCAATATGAATGATACAAGAGGATATATGGTAAAAATGATTGGACCAAATACTTTGTCTTATGACGCAGCTGATATTTTACCAAAACCAGCACCTGGCAATGTCAATGAAAATGAGCGATTAAAGCCTGTTCATTTTATCCAAGAAATTAAACCAAATCCAAACACATCTACTATGCTTATTATCAATGATGAGTACAATACATTAAATTACGGAGATGAGTTAGGAGTTTTTGCTAAGGATGGATTATTGGTCGGAGCTTTTGTTTTTGAAGATGCTATGATGGGTGGATTGATATTTGGCGATGATGATACAGAAGAGGGCATTGACGGGATTTTGGAAAATGAAAATTATCTGTTCAAAATTTGGGATAAAAATTTGAACAGAGAACGATCTGTCGAAATGGAATTTATACAAGGAAGCACATCTTACAAAAAAGATGATTTGTGTGTTGTTGGATTCAAAGCAAATAATATTACTGGTATAAATGCTATAGACGGCTTGACAATTTCCGTAACACCAAATCCCGCAAGTTCTCAAATTACGTTCGACATTAACTTATCAAAAACAGAAAATTTCATCATAGAAATTTACAATGCAGACGGTAAATTAGTGGAGGCAATTTTTGAAGGTAAATTACCAACAGGAAATTCCAACGTAGATTATGATATAAATCATTTGCCAAGCGGCATATACATTTATAAAATATCAAACGGCAAACAATACATCTCTGATCGCTTGATGATTAGAAATTAAGATGTGAATTCGCTAAGTTCATCCTCCGTGCTTTCTATCACACATAAAAATGCCAATGAGAATTCGAGAAATAGAAAATGAAAATAAATAAATAAGCATTCCATATCTGATAAGTTGCTAAAATTTTTGTGGCTCATGGAGGAATTTAGTGGAAAAGCTTTTAGCTATTGGCTTTTAGCTTTTAGCACTTGGCTTTTGACCAATAGCCAAAAGCCAACAGCCACCAATAGCCAACAGCCAAAGCCCAACAACGTTTCCACTAAATCCTTTCATGAGCCATTTTTGTTAATTAAATTAAACAAAATAGCTCCAAGAAAGTTATATCTATATTGATAATATTTTGGATTTAAAATTAAATGATAAAAATGATAAGAAAAGGAACAAAAGTAAAATGGAAATGGGGACAAGGATATGCTACTGGAAAAGTTGAAAATACTTATACAGAGTCCATTACTAAGACAATAAAAGGGAATGAGGTAACGAGAAACGGCTCGGAGGATGATAAGGCACTCCTAATAACCCAAGAGGACGGAGGAGAGGTTTTAAAATTGGAAAGTGAAGTAGACAGAGATGATTAATGAAGATAATAAAAAATAGCATTTAAAACATATACTTAACATCATGACCAGCTGTAGGATATAACAGCAAAAGGTCTTTAAACTCTTGTGTGGTCATTCCTTGTTGGATTCCTATGCTGAATAAATTTATCATATCATCGGCATGGCTAGCTAGTACGCTGGCACCTAGAATTTTATTAGTCTTTTTGTCGATTAATGTTTTGTACCTAGCAAAAGAGTTCAAATTTACACGTTCAATAAATGAGCCTTTATGATTCTCTTCTTTAACATCAAATTTAATACCCAGCGTTTTTAACTCATCCTCATTTTTTCCTACTTTGGTTAATTTGGGATAAGTAAATACACCATATGGAACACCATTGTAATCGACACTTTTTCTTTTTTTATTTAATATATTATGAGCAACGATCTTTGCCTCATAACTCGCAATTTCCGTAAAAGGAAGGTGTCCCGTTACATCACCTATTGCATAAATATGATTATAATTTTTAGTTTGCAAGAACTTATTGACTTCAATTCCATGCTTTTCATTTAATTTTAAACCAATTTGTTCAATATTTAAATTTTCTACATTCGGTATTCTGCCCGCAGCATGAATTACAATATCTGCTGAATATTTAAATGTAAGATTATCATTTCTCTTGCAAGAAACTTCAAAACCATTTTTATTTTTTTCGACCTTGTTTACTTCATATCCTAACTTTACGTCAATCCCTTTTTCTAAAGTAGAATGAACTAAATCTTCAACAAGGTCAGCGTCAAATGCATTTAGTGGGGTTTCCTCATTGCTCAATATTGTAACATTGGAACCACAAGCTGCAATGATATGCGACAATTCAAAAGCAATATATCCACCACCAACTATCGCAACAGTAGGTGGCATTTCAGTTAAAGTAAAAAATTCGTCATTAGTAATTATATGTTGTGTACCCTCAATGTCAAGTGGCCTAGGTCTCGCGCCAGATGCTATAACAATCTGTTCTGCTGTTACAGTTTTACTGTCAACTTTAATCGTATGCTGGTCCTCAAATTTAGCTAAACCCGTCAACGTTTTAATATTGGCGTTTTCGAATTTTAATTTAGTTTTGGGAGGGATAAGGGCAGTAAAGTGGGATTTGTGTGAAGCAAGTAAATGCCAGTCAACAAATTGCTTACTAATTGGAAATCCTGCTTTTTCCATATTTTTAGCCTGCCAAAAAGTGCTAGTAATAGATTCCATAGCCTTCTTGGGCGTGCAACCACGCAAGGCACAAGTTCCTCCAAATAGTCGATCAACAACTATCACAGACTTACCTGCGTCAGCACATCTATGCGCCACTGAAGAACCAGCTGGCCCGCTGCCAATGATTAAAATATCTGTTTTCATGAGGATTTTGCTTGTGAAACAATGAATATAAAGAAATGTTCGGAAAAAAAGATATAATTTTCAAAATTGTGACGGAGTGAAGCTTTGGGATAACTTCATGCATGAGGTGCTGATTGTTTGTTTATATTTGTAAAAAATAGAAGCGAACAATTAGACTCAATTCTGAGTTTTAATGGAAGATAAAAATTCTAAATAGAAGAAAATAAATATGAAAGCATCTGATTTATTTGTAAAAGCACTAGAAAACGAAGGGGTAGAATACATTTTCGGTATACCTGGTGAAGAAAACCTTGATTTTTTAAACTCGCTAAAAAGCTCAAATATAAAATTAATTTTAACCCGCCATGAACAAGGAGCGGGATTTATGGCAGCAACTTATGGGCGTTTAACAGGTCAGCCTGGCGTTTGTATAGCAACATTAGGACCTGGAGCAACTAATTTTGCAACTCCAGCAGCTTATGCGCAACTTGGGGGAATGCCTATGATGATGATTACTGGTCAAAAGCCTATTAAAAACTCAAAACAAGGTCGTTTTCAGATTGTTGATATCGTCGAGTTGATGGGTCCGATAACTAAGGATGCGCATCAAATAGTAAATGGAAATAATATTCCAGCAAGGGTTCGAGAATCATTTAGATTGGCGGTGGAAGAAAGACCTGGAGCTGTTCATTTGGAGTTGCCTGAAGATATTGCAAAAGAAGATTGCGAGGATAGAATATTTACTGTGGTGGGGCATAGAAGGCCTGATGCAGATATAATGGCACTTGACGAGGCTACAAAAATGATTGAAAATGCAAAAATGCCTTTGCTTTTGATTGGTGCTGGAGCAAACAGGAAAAAAACAGGGAAGTCATTGACTAAATTTATTGAGCAAACAGGTATTCCATTTTTTAATACTCAAATGGGAAAAGGTGTGGTAGACGAACGACATCCTAAGTTTCTGGGAACAGCAGCATTGTCTGATTATGATTTTTTGCATTGTGCCATTAACAGAGCTGATTTGATTATCAATGTAGGGCATGATGTAATTGAAAAACCACCTTTTTTTATGGAGGAAATTGGCACAAAAGTGATTCACGTGAATTTCTTTCCAGCAAATGTAGATTCAGTGTATTTCCCACAACTAAATGTAATTGGAGACATTGCAACTTCTGTTGAGCACCTAGTTTCATCTGTTAAAAATAAAAGTAATTGGGATTTATCTTATTTTGAAAAAATAAAAAAAGAAGTCGAAAGCCATTTATCTAAATATTCAGAAGACAATCGTTTCCCTATTTTGCCTCAACGTTTAGTACACATTGTTAGAGAAGAATTGCCAGATGATGGCATTGTGACATTAGATAATGGTATTTATAAAATTTGGTTTGCAAGAAATTATAAATGCTACCAAGCCAACACATTGTTATTAGACAATGCATTGGCATCTATGGGAGCAGGATTACCTTCTGCTATGTTGGCAAAATTAATCAATGAAGATAAAAAAGTGATTGCTGTTTGTGGAGATGGTGGTTTTATGATGAACTCTCAAGAGTTAGAAACAGCTGTTAGGTTAGGGCTAAATTTAGTAGTCATTATCTTAAATGATAATGCTTATGGAATGATCAAATGGAAACAAGAAGCAATGGGCTTTGATGATTTCGGATTAGATTACAAGAACCCCGATTTTGTAAAATATGCAGAAAGCTATGGTGCAATTGGGCACAGACCTACAAGCGATCAGAATTTTAAAGAAATATTGTCAAATTGCTTAGAAACAGAGGGTGTCCATGTAATTGATTTAGCAGTAGATTACTCGTTAAATCACGCTATTTTGAATGTTTTATTAAAAGAGAAAACATGTATTTTGTAGTTCACAAAACCTAACCATTTAAAATTTAGATAACATCAAATACATACAATCCTAAAATTAAAAATTATGCTAGAAGTACGATCCCCTTACGATCAAAGCCTTATTAAAAAAATTCCGCTTGTCGGAAAAAAAGAAGTAGAAAAAGCATTAACTACTGCTTATGACCTCTTTCAAGACCAATCAAAATGGATTACTGCACATGAACGAATAGCTATTTTACAGCGAACAGCTTCAATAATGGATACGCGAATAGAAGATCTAACCAAAAGAGCGGCAGAAGAAGGAGGGAAACCCTATACAGATTCAAAGGCAGAAGTTCTTCGAGCAATAAACGGCGTTAAAATCGCTGCGGAGCATATTTCGCAAATCAAAGGAGAACAAATTCCAATGTCATTAACGAAAGCATCTGAAAACAGAATTGCTTTTACAACGAGAGAACCAATAGGGGTTGTTGCTTCAATTAGTGCATTTAATCATCCGTTAAATTTAATTGTGCATCAAACTGTAACTGCATTTGCAGCAGGATGTCCTGTAATAGTTAAACCTGCATCCTCTACACCTTTATCTTGTTTAGCATTTGTAGAAATACTAGAAGAAGCAGGCGTACCCAAAGACTGGTGTCAAGTAATTATTTGTAAAAATGAAGCTGCAGAACTGCTGGTAACTGACAAAAGAGTCAATTTTTTATCTTTTATTGGTTCAGCAAAAGTAGGATGGAGTTTAAAATCTAAATTAGCTCCAGGAGCACGTTGCGCTCTAGAACATGGTGGAGCTGCTCCTGTAATTGTAGAAAAAGATGCTGATATTGAGGAAATGCTTCCATTACTTTCAAAAGGAGGCTTTTATCACGCAGGACAAGTTTGCGTATCTGTTCAGCGGGTATTTGTACACGAATCAATTGTAGAAAAAGTAGCAAACGGATTGGCTGCATTGGCTTCTAAATTAGTCGTTGGTGATCCAGTAGATGAAAAAACAGAAGTGGGACCACTGATCTCACCAAAAGAAGTGGATAGAGTTGAAGAATGGGTAAATGCAGCAGTTGAGGGAGGAGCAAAAGCACTATGTGGAGGAAAACGAATTTCTGATACTTGTTTCGAGCCAACTGTTTTATTAAACCCTTCAATGGATGCAAAGGTGTCTACCTTGGAAATTTTTGGACCCGTTGTTTGCGTTTATTCCTATGCTGACAGAGAAAAAGCAATTGAAATGGCGAATAGTTTAGAGGTTCATTTTCAAGCATCTGTTTTTACAAAAAATTTGGACATTGCTCTAAGTACCGTTAAAAAACTCAATGCCACCGCTGTAATGGTAAACGATCACACTGCTTTCCGAGTCGATTGGATGCCCTTTGGCGGTCGAGATGCTTCTGGAATAGGAATGGGAGGAATTCCATATTCTATGCACGAAATGACAAGAGAAAAATTGATGGTAATTAAAAGCAATCTTTTATAAAATTCAACAACTTGATTGGGGGCCTGCCCTCAACTTGATTGGGGGCCTGCCCTCAACTTGATTGGGGGCCTGCCCTCAACTTGATTTGGACGGCGAGTATCATCTCCAATTTGGTAGTCTCCCCGCTGTCCGCTGCAATGCATTTACGCATAATGGGAATAGACCTACGAGGTTTTTAAAACCTCGTAGGTCTATTCCCATTATGCGTAAATGCATTTCCACTCGCATCGGGCGTATTTTCGCAAATCTGGTTGCACTGTCGTTATGTTCCTCCTCCGCACATCCCTCTCTTTCTTTTAATGCGAGAATGCCTGAACATTTTCAAATTCAACTTTCAACCTTGATGCAGGAATGCTTGAACATTTTCAACTTTCAACCTTGATGCAAGAATGTTTGAACATTTTCCACTTTCAACATTCAACTTTTAAATTGAATAGTAGAACCTTTTATATTGTAAAAATAATTATTAAAAAACCTCTATTATAAAAACTTCATAATGCAAGGGATAATGGAAATGTTTTCGTACTTTGAGTTGATTCACATACTAAAATTTAATAAACTATTAATGTAAATAAATAACTTCTCTATGGAAAATTTAAAGAAATATTTTGGCGAAAAATTAAATATAGATTCGACAGCTTTAGCCCAATCTGCCGATGATTATGGACACTCAATTAAACGAATTCCCAAAGGTGTCTTTAGCCCTAAAAATGCTGACGATATTATTGCATTAATAAATCAAGCAAAGACAAATAACTTGACAGTTATTGCGAAAGGACAGAGCCACAATACCTTTGGACATGCCCAAGCTGAAAATGCCATTGTCATAGACATGAATCAATTAAATCAAGTTCATACCATCGAAGAAAATCAAGTCTGGGTAGATGCTGGAATTTGTTGGGACGATTTGCTAGTCAAAACATTGAATAAAGGCTTGACTCCACCGATCTTGACAGACTATCCCCACGTTACAGTAGGTGGAAGCATTTCTGTTGGAGGAGTAGGGGCACAAACATTTAATCACGGTACTCAAGCAGACAATGTTTTAGCGTTGGAAGTTATAACAGGCAATGGCGAATTGATAAAATGTTCTCCAACCGCCAACAAAGACCTCTTCTATTCCTGTTTGGGAGGCTTGGGGCAAATAGGTATCATTACAAAAGTGCTCGTAAAGCTAATAAGTGCACCACAGAATGTTCGTTTTTACAGAACCTTCCACGCAGATTTAAAACTGTTTTTAGCTGATTTAAAGAGATTGATTAGTGAACGAAAATTTGACACAATCCAAGGATTTGCCGTTCCTAACAGTAAGGAAGTAATTGCACAAATTTACGGACCAGAAGCAGCCCAATTTGAACCACAACCCGATGCAGGGAAATGGTTGTATATGATAGAATTGGGAAAATATTATGAAGACAACAAGGAGTTGACAGAAAAAGAAGATTCAGATTTGACCAATCATTTATCCATCATCAAAAATGGCATAACAAGTCTAAACCTAAGCTATTTGCAATACATCAGAAGATTAGATATTCTTGTTGCTTCACTCAAAGAGTTGGGAATTTGGGAAATGCCACATCCTTGGGTAAATCTATTGATCGGTGCAAAAAATGCCGAGACTTTTATATCAAAAAGCCTAGACGAACTTGCTTTTGAAGATATCGGACAAGGTGCCATTTTGATATATCCATACAATACAAAAGAAATCAAAGTTCCTCTTTTCAGAATACCCGAAGACGAGCAAATATTCAAATTTGCTTTGCTCAGAAATGCCTTGCCGCCTAGTCCAGACCACGTACGAAAGCTCATTGCTGATAACAAAAATCTATACAATAATTGCCTGACACATAAAGGCACACGTTATCCATATCCAATTGACAGCGTATACATAAAATTAATTGGTTTTGGTAAAAGAAAAAATTGTATCTTTGAGCTGTGGAAATGAACTTATCAGATATAGAATTAAAGAAATTACGAAAGCTTCAGAAAGCAAGTCGTGGTAGCAAGTCTTA
>Ga0209187_1002879_pt1 | contig 15398 bp, 11 predicted proteins | sample BantaG_FD_187430 | JGI IMG/M metagenome (GOLD analysis project Ga0209187, IMG submission 187430) | Marine algal microbial communities from Bantry Bay, Ireland - BantryBay_4 metaG (SPAdes) (version 2) | ecosystem: Host-associated > Algae > Red algae > Unclassified | place: Bantry Bay, Ireland... | reverse complement strand
ACTTTAAGTATAATGATAGCGATCCCGATATAATGAAAAGCTATACTCCAGCTAAGCCAACTGCAGAAATCATTCAGTCATACACTGGAACTTATTTTAATACTGCTTATACATCTTTAATCACATTTCATGTTGATCAAGGAGAATTAATTGCCAGAACCAATGGTCATAAAGCCATCAAATATCTGCCGATAAAAAAGGATGTATTCACAAGTGCTACTCTCTTTATGCCTTCGTTGGAATTTATTAGGGACAAGTCAGATAAAATCATTGGGATTAGGATTGATGGAGACGGTGTGCATAGCCTTGTTTTTGAAAAGGCAAATTAATCGATGATTTGTTAATAATGAACTCAAGTGAATTTCAGTTATATATTTTCCAGTACCTTTTGTTGCAAAATCGTCTTTTAAGAAAGTATCAAGCCAAACTAAAAAACGAAGTAAATACGTCCATAGTTATGAGTAAGTATTATATAAATTAAGAATATTTCATGAAAACTTTATTCTTCTATATCATAGCATGCCTCTTCTTAGTTTGTTGCAGTAAAAAAAGTAATGATTTATCTATGGTAGATATGTTCATAGATGTACTGAAGGAAGATAGTACTGAAAATCTGGAATCACCTAAATTTACGGTAGATGATATATCCGAGCTATTGGATTATCGAAATGATGAATTGATTATTTCAAAGTTTCCTAGAAACCCATTGTCTTCTCTATATATGGAAGATGTGGAAGTCGGTATGTTTGTTCTATGGACCATTGAATCCCTAAGAATGGAAGCAAATGATGATCCTAACTTCTATCTTTTCGCTTCTTTAAATCCCAGAGTGATAAGAGTTAGTACAAGTAAATTGCTAGATCAAAATAATATCCTCCCAATAGTTGCTGAAGCCTATTTTGAATGGTGGAATTCTAGTCTTACAACAGAAGAAAAATTGGAAATGTACCCTTTGGAAGGAACGGATTTGAATTGGAATTAAAATTGGAGACTAAGAATGGTCCAATCACTTGTCGATTTATAAAAATTTGAGGAGATCACTAACAATTATTTATACTCTATTCGTCAAACTACAGCGCTTTAATTCTTTCTTCTAAGTCCATCAGTGCGCTTGGACTATATCCTTTAGGTTCAAACACTATGTTACCTTTTCGATCAACAAGAAACATTCTAGGAAGTGAAAACACATCTAATTCACGAACGAGATATCCGTACTCATCATGTACTACTTTAAAGTCCCATTTCATTTTCTTCGCCATTTTGAATACTTTTGGATGATCAGTGGGTGTGTCTATTGAAACTGCGATTAGTTCAAAATCATATTCTTCAGACCATCTACAATGTACTTCTTGAAGTGCTTTAAGTTCTGCACGACAGCGGCTGCACCATGTAGCCCAAACACTCACCAGATATATCTTGTCTTTTGGCATATGGGATGTAAGAAAAGACTTCTCTCCTATCTCATTTTTCACATGGATTTTTAAAGGTTCTTTTGTCGAACCATGTACAGAGTTATGCGGAAAAACACTTTGTGATATTAGAACTTTAAAGCACAAGAATAAAATAGTTGTCAACAGAATACGCATAATGAAGTTTTATTAAGGTACAATATCCAATTAATAAAGGAATAATTTAATCTTAATTGAAATAGGTTTTATTCTTACTGACTTACAATAATAAATTGCATCCGGCATAGATACCAACCTTGACATAATCCATAGAATTTCAACTGGTATCTTAACTTGCCAATTTCAATTTAAATCTTTCAATTTGCCTTCTGTGTCTTAAAATATGGACTATAGCATGTTCGAGCATTTGTTCAACATCATATTTTTGCCCCCAACCTACTTCAAACTTTTTACTAGAATCGTATTCTTCAAGTTTTATGTTTGGGTAATCCTCAAATAATTTTTCATTAAACACAAACATTTTTTCCAAAGCCACTGCATATTCATTTGTTGAACTAAGCAAGTCTTTACCAACATAATTTACATTTTCACCAAGTGATTTTCGTATTTCAACAACATATGTATAGCCCGATTCAACAACATGACTTAGTATTGTTTGAATAGATCTGCAATCTTTATCTTCGGTTTCTTCATCAACTACATTAGTTAATTCAGATGTGGTCAAGTTTAAAATTACTTCCTTGAGTTCATTTACACTTTTTTCATACTCGTCCAATAACGCTCCTATTGCACCATTACTTCTATATTCCTTTTTCATAGGATTTTAGTTATGTTGTTAATTCTTACTATCTGAAATTCGCGTTGTTGAATTTCAATTCTTTATATATTGTAAACTTAATGTATTTATAGTTAATGGTTAACTTGAGGAGCTTATTTGCCTTATAAAAAGCGTGTTTTCTCAATATTGGCCTTTTAATTTTACCTGAACTATCGTTGTCGTGTTTACATTTCCTCAGATATCATTTGAATTCAAGATTCAATATACTTTGGTTTTCATTTATTTTCTTTTGAAGTCTTTGTAAAATGCTTGAAGCAACATGATTCCTGCGAAAACAATTGCGCCACCATTCAAAAAATGTAACAATTCACTATCAGTATAATTGATGAAAAAGTAAACCAAGGCTACAATAATTGTCGTCCATAAAAATTGTTTACCTAAAAAATAAATTCTTTGCAAAGTAAGATTCATCTCTGTCATCTCATCTTCTAATGTGCTGTCATTCGCAGTTTGCAAAAATTGAGATAATTCACCAGGCAATGAGATCCCAGTGGTAATTTGACTTTTTAACGTCTTTACAACTAAATCTTTAAAACTGTACTCTGTTTTCAAAACCTGCTCTTTTAGATATGGACGAGCAACCTCAATTGCATTTAATTTAGGAGCTAATTGAAATGCATTTCCCAATAATAAAACCAAAGTTCGATTTAATAAAATATAATCTTTCGGGATTACAATGTTATTAGACACATCTTTTAAGTCTACTTTCTTTAAGATAGATGTTATTGATCCTAATCCAGAATTTAGTTTAATATTCTGAAAATTTAATCCATCAAACTCCACTTCCTCTTCTAGAAATTCTTTGAACGTGTTTATTAATTTTTTAATATACTTTTTAGAAGCTTTGTCTGATCCAACAAAACCCATGGTCTTCAATGCATTGACGATTGCCTCTGTATCATTTCGAACTACCGCTTCCACTAATTCTGGTAATGATTTTTTCGTAGCTTCTGTTAGATGTGCAACTGCACCAAAATCCAATAGAATTATTTCTCCAGATTCATTGACCAAAATATTCCCTGGATGTGGATCTGCATGATAAAAGCCATCCTTAACAATCATCTTACAATATAGCTGGATCAACCTGGTCGCAATATCATCTAAATCTAAATTCCATGCTTTTAATTCATCTAGATGACCAATATTTGTGCCTTCACAAAAGGTAGTTGTCAAAACTTTAGTGGTACTATGTTCCGGAAAAACTTTAGGAATGACAATATTTAAATTAGAAACTTCTTTTAAATTTTCTGAAATGGCTTGCATAGATTTCGCTTCTTTAGCATAGTCCAATTCTTCTTCAATCATTTGCTTAACTTGATTGTAGGTATGATCAAGTCCCTGCATATCCATGAAAAAGCCATGAAGCTTGACAATATTTTTCAATATTTCTAGATCTGCGCGAGCTATCGCGTCTATATTCTGATGTTGAATTTTCACAACAACATGTTCCCCATTTAATTCAGCACGGTGTACTTGACCAATCGAAGCAACTGCTAATGGTTTTTTATCAAAATTAGAGAATATTTCAGAAGGTTTTCTTCCTAATTGCTTTAGAATAGTATTCTCTATTTCTTCATAAGCTTTAGCGGTAACGTGATCTTGCAATTCTTCTAACGGAGATCGAAATTCTTTGGGTAAAACATTAGATAAATTAGAGATGAGCTGACCAAATTTCACAAACAATCCTTGCAACTCTTGAATGCGAATTTTCGCCCTATTTGCGTTTTTTATATGAAGCCTTTTGATATTGCGCTCATAATGGTGCTTCCCAAGAAATTTACTTTTCACTTTCAACCAAGCATAACTTGTGAATACTAAAAATGCTGTCCAATAAGCTTTTCGTTTTCTATAACTTGGAGAAAATATGCGTTTGTCTCTTGTCATGCAATAGTCTATTTGTAAGTTTGAAGTGGAATTATTACTTTCATATTGATTTAATTTTTAGCTAAAAGATAAACGTAAATTTTTATATCGTTGTTTCTCGGAAGAACTAATAAATATTCGATCATCATTTGATGTTACATGCTTTATATTTTAATGTTACTTGTTACCATGGAATTTTCACAATTCCCCATTTCTTGACAGTTGTCAATTATTTTAGTTTATGCATTCGTCCATAGATTTTGATATGCTGTTGGTAGAGTAATTGTTGTTTCATTCATTTCTTGATTAATCAGTAAAATTAATTCAAGTATGGGTATAATAAAGATGTTATAATCGGTTAAAAGTACCTTTTATCCTATCTCAGCCGCTTTTGTCAACCAATTCAGCTTTGTCATAATCTATTGAATGCTTATTGCTAAGTGCTGGAAAGATGTGCATTGTTCCAATCCCAGCTTGAGACTTAGAACAACCTGATTCAGTCTTTGATATCCGTTCTTCTATGGTTATCATTTGGGCACAGTTGTCATACGCTCCTACATAATCTAATTTACAAGTCTCTGTATGAACAGATTGTGGTGTTCCGATGTGAGCATCAAGGTAGATCACTATAAGAACATTAGCCTCATTGATATTTAATTCTTGGGCTTTTGCTAATACTTTAGGCTTACTAATATAACCTAAGTATTTTACCAACTCATGTATAGGCACCAAATCGTCCTTCTTGGTAGCCTCTAACCAATCATGATCTAGCCAAGTTTGTCCTTGTTCTCCTATGAATCGACTTTATGGTATATCATCATTGTCCTCACTGTAAAATTCAGTAAATTATCTTTTGGAGCGTCTTTATCAAAACGTACTATTCAAATTTGAGTTATCGTCATTTTACTAGATTTAATTTTATTATGAAATATAACGTTATGCAGATCGACAAGCGGTTAATAAAAGGAAAGTTGATCTGATCTACAGTGTTATTCCTCGCAATCAATTCAGTAATCCCCGTCTATATTTTAATCAGTTTACCTATGTATAATTTTCCTGAATTAATCATTCTTATAATGTAAGCACCTGAATCTAATGCACTGATATCAATTACAGAATCATCAGATACTTTGGATTCTAAAACGATGCTACCATTTATATTTAATACGACAATATCTCCCTTCAATGCACGGTTATTCAAATAAATAAGATCACTACCAATGCTTGGATAAAACTCTATGTCTTCGTATTGATCAATATTAAAGTCACTCAATATAGCATCAATAACAACCTCTGTCTGGGCAATATTTGTATGAATGGGGAAATTATAATCGAAGTAAATAGATGCATCATTGCGTATTTTAAAACCAACTTCAAGTTCCTCTCTTGGCTTAATTTTAAAAATCAGATAACCATCATTCTCATCATCATCTGAACCTAGATTGATATCCTCAAAAATAAAAGATAAAATATTTCTATCCATCGAAGCAGATACTTCATGACTGGCACTAACAAGCTGAAACGAAGAAATAATATAGCTTTCCTGATCTAAAGTATCTTGCACAACAATATTTCGTGCATCTGCTGTTCCTAGATTTTCAAATCTGATTGTGTAATAGAGGTAATCATCCAACGACTTCTGTTCGATCCATCTTCCTTGCATACATTGTTTGTCATTAGGGTCAAATGAATTGACGACTACATCGCATAAAGTATTGGAGATAGTCGTATCAATAGCAAGCGACTCTATCATCGCCTTCACTTCGTATTTCAATGTATCATCAGCATTCAATGGAAAATCATCCATAGGAGTATTCAATAAAAATGTAACATCATACTCTACTTCCTCAAAAGGTAAAAGTGTAGGAATATTCCATTCAATTTGGCTGGAATTCGTACTGACATACATTGGATTGGTTTCAACTAGACTTAAGAACCCCCCTGCAAAATCTAGGGTGATTTTTCCTTCGGGTACTAATGAACCTGAATTCCGAATCATCAAGGTATATTTTGCTTCTTCACCAGGACGTGTTTCCTGAGGATCTAGCATTACAAGTTCCAGATTTAGTATATCTTCTTTTGCTTTAACACAGATGTCTTGCGTCGTTTCCAGAATACTATCAATTGGTAATACATAAATACTATCTGGAAGAAAGTCAAATAATGAATTAAATGAGTTTTCGGAAGGTATAAGTGTAAATGAATCTTGATCATAATATAACCCATAGTTACCTACCCCGTTGGATGTTAAGAGACCCACTATGCTATCAAGTTGGTGAACAGCTAAACTTACATAGGGCATCGGAATAGCCAATGAATCACAATCATTGTTACCGTAGTCATATAGAATTTCACCATTAATTTCATGCGCATCCCCACCAGAAGTGTATGGACAAAATGTACCAATATATACATCAGGCGGGAGGTTTTCAAAAGTATCTATATCATCAGAACAAATAAAATCTAAGGAAGAACAATCGGTACAATCCAAGTTTTCATTCGTATTATTTTTAATGTAGAGTTGCTCGATTGAAGAAGATGTTAATTCCAAATTGGTAAGCGCGTTTAACGTAGACAGATCGAGTGTCTCAATTCGACTAGAGCCAATCTTAAGATCTGTCATCATTGGCAAATTATATAATGTATAGTTCCGAACTTTATCTGCAAGAAAGGTCAACTTCTCTAACTCTAAAGCATTCTTGATTGTGAGTTCACTTATATTACTATTTCCCTGAAAATACACTTCATTGATTACTGATAAAGAATCAAGCTCAACTGTTTTGAGGTCATAACCATCTTGTACCCAAATCCTTTGAAGTGAGCTCAAATTATTGCATTTGATTGTATGTAAGTTGAAGAATATTTGGATATATAATTCTTCAAGAGTAGAATTATCAGAAATCTCAACATTGGTTATATTACTGTATTGAGGTTGGATATACAGTTTTTTCAATTTTGGATAAAGTGTTAAATCCAATTCTTTAGGGTCATTAAGGTCCCAACGATACTCTTCTAACAAAGGTAATTCGCCTGTTATTATCTCATTAAAAGATCCATCAAGTTCTAATTTAACAAGGCTTTTTAAATCTGACACATCAACAACTGGTATCAGATCATTATGATGAATCAGCAATTCCTCCAAATTATTATTTGCATAAATCTCAAGTGATTCCAAAACTCTTAATTGCTGTAAACGTATTTTATTTAAGGTCGTAATATTTGAGATATTTAATTCATTAAGGTTATCATCTGCACCATTGACACCACTAAAAAAGATCTCCTCCAATGAAGGATGTCCACTTACTACAATGGATTGTAGTTCTATGTTTTCTCCTAGTCTAAAAGACTTCAATGACGGTAGCCCCAAGACATCAATAGTGTCAATAAGGTCATTTGAAAATATAAACAGATACTCTAGATTTACAAATCCTTCTATTCCAACTACACTTTTGAAGTCCTTACCAGTAATTTCTAGGTCATAAACAGATTCGGCTTCGGATACTTGAATCAAACTGTCATTATTAGAGTCTATTCCCTCAGCAATGATGGCATCTAAAAAGTCTTGATCTTCAAAGGTTAATGTCTGTGCGTGTAATAAGAAAGAACTAAAAATAAATGTAGTTATAATATATAATTTCATTACTTGTAAAATTGATTTTAGTTAAAAATACTAAACTTTATACATTAAGTACATACTTATTAATGCATTCTCATTTAAAACAAACGAATTAATGAACATGGAATTGAACTCAACTGGAATGATGCATTGATTCTCTGAATAAGGTATAACATCTCAGTGATATAGACAAGAGGCAACGATAGTAGTAATAATGAATAGTTAGTTTTGGTTTTGATCTTTCTAATTACATTATAATTACAGATTGCTAATTTGTATTGATATACTCAATTACTGGCAATGTTAGAATGATACAGCGTCTCTACTACTAAGGAGCAGAAACGCTGAAATCACCTTTTAATATCAGTTTTACTATTTTTATTGTAGAATAAATTCTTTTACTTTATTTATAATTTTTTTGTAAAGGAGATTTAAAAAAAGGTAGGATTGGAGAGTAATTGTAATTCATCCTCTTTAAATTCCCGATACCTACACTCCACTTATAGTAAACCCTACAGCTTATTTGTATAATGGTCAATTCTACTTGCTAATCACTATTCTTTCAACTATTTTATAGCCCAAATTAAGGTCCTGTATTATAAGCAGATAGATTCCTTCAGGAATAGAATTTATTGAAAATTGTTTTTTGTTTTTTACTGATTTTAATAAATGGCCATTAAAGTTGTATAGACTAACTTCGAAATCTAGCTGTTGGTCAATCTCAATATTTATCAAATCAGATGCAGGATTTGGATAGATGTTTACTGATATATTTGATATCTCTTGTGTCGAAGAAAGCAAGTCCATTCCATCACAATCTTCATCAATATCATTATTTGGAATCTCCTCGGCGTCAGGATTAATATTTGCATCACCATCATCACAATCATTTTCTAAAACATAACCATCTTGGTCTAAGTCATCATCTAATGTCAACGCATCACAATCATCATTGACACCATTGTAAGGTATTTCTTCTTGATCTGGATTGATACTAGGGTTGTTGTCATCACAGTCGTTTGCAAAAGCAAACCCATCTTGGTCTAAGTCATCATCTAATGTCAACACATCACAATCGTCATCTATGCCATTATAAGGGATCTCAACAAGCGAACAACTCCTATCAAGGCATATATTGTCTAGAAAAATTGTAGATTCATTTCCACTAATATTGATTTCAAAAGTTACATTTGTAGCTGAAGGATAACTGAATGTAAATGTCGTTAGGTAGTCGAGTTTACTTAATCCAATATTGATTGTTTCTCTATAATATTCTGTAAACGGCTCTTCCTCTAAATGTATAATAAACTCTAAAGAGCTAAAAGAAGTAGCATAGGCTTCAAAGTCTATTGTATAGGTATCATTCTCATTAAGTGCAAAAGGTCCTTGAGCGATACCTGCATCATCAGGATCAATATTGCTTAGCATTAACTCATTGTTTTCAATTATCGGTTCCGTCCCCCAAGTCCACCAGTATTCTGTGTTTTCTTCAAAATGCCCATTTTCGATTACACCACAAGCTTCGATTACTTCGCCTGCACAATTACAGAACCCATCCTCTACGTCATTTATCGTCGAGGGATTGCCGTCATCACATGGTGTGCCTGGTTCGATATAGCCTGGTGTACCTGGGCAATTGCAAGAATGATCCAAGCTTGCCATTAGTCTTGCCTCATCCATAAAAATTTCTGCTGTTATATTTCCACTAGGATCATTGATATTTCCTGGTTCATCCCCAAATTCATCTTGAATAATAAAATCTCTATGATACATCTCTACGCCGCAGAGGAGTTTGTCTCCTGGTACTGAGACCCCAAAATAGACTGGCATAGGAGTTTCGTCTGGAAAAAAATATGGTCTATCAAACGAATGGAATGGAACTAAGACATGTTTTATAGTACCATCTATATAGGTCAATTTTAAAGTGATATCACGTGCTCTATTATAAAATTCTGGAGAATCATCAGGGCTCATATTCTGAAGTGTGGCAAACATTTCTGGATCAGTAGGATCTATGACAGGCAGAATAGTACCCTTATATTTGACTGGATCATAAATGATATTTGCTTCGCCTGTAGTAGGGTGAGCACTTCCATAAATGAGATAAGCTTCTTGTTCTATTTGTTCTTTTCCAGGCAGCCTAAAATCATTCTCTGCATAAGTATTTTGTGGCTGCGAAGGATGTCGAGTAAATACCCTTTCTCCATTGACTAAAGAGGCAATTGGGTACCCATCATTTTCACGAAAGTGAAAATCTACTAATTCTCCTCGATCTTCTACCTGTCCCCAATAATTCTCTGATCCTAATAGATTATTACTAATGGCCATTGCGGAAAAAGCACCAAATCCATCCCAAGGACCTCTTCCATTAGTCCTGCGTTCTGCACAGTAAAATCCTCGCTGCATCGCATCACTCCTTTCTGTACCTACTACTCCAGTTGAGTCTTCGCAAGTAGGACTTACAAACTCATAAGTAGCTTGAATAAAATTCCATGTTTTTCCTCTACCTGATGCCTCTTTTTCCTCTCCTTCAAACGGATAAGAATACTGCGTCACATCTGGATCTGTCAACCGATAATCCTCTACCCAATGTGGGAGTGTCAAGGCATGTCCTAGCTCATGAATAAATACATCGTTGTATTCAAAGCTGACGAATGAACCTGCACCACCCCATCCTCCTGGATCAAGATTCAGCGTGTTGCCAAAATAGATCGTATTAGGTGAATCACCTAAGGATAGTCGAAGGTTACTCAACATTATATTCGCTTGATAATTAAGGTTTCCTGTATTGAGTCCATTTTCTCCAACCATATCATCTGAACTCACTACGACTGTATTTTCGTCAACATTATTCAACGCCAGATCTGGCATTCTTAAAGTTTCAGGAAACTCTCCGAAACGGATAGTGCTTGCTGGAATGGATGAAGCCAACTCCTGTAGAAAATTAGCATATACTGGTCTTCGATGTGGTTCTTGATTATAGTCCATTATATCCATATTGACCATCACCAAGTTGAGTTCTGTATATGGTCTGATAAGTAGCTCCTCTTGAGTAAGCGTACGGCTATCGTTACCCGCTGTGAGTCTGAGTTCTAATCCTATCGTAACCCATGCCTTCGGTAAAGTAACTGAAAAGTACTCATCAAAATTTGCTGATTCAAGATCGATAGTTTCACTGAGTTCTGAGGGACCATCTAAACATAATACACCAAGACTTGTACCATTTAAAATTCCTTCGACCTGTACATCTGGAGCAGCTCCTAATCCTGTAACAGCCATCTGAAACAGTGCCGGTCTTTCTCCAATTGTAAAGAGTAACGGAACACCTATCGCATGTCTATGTGTCTGAGCTATAAACACTTCTTCTATATTTGCCGTCTCATTTTGAAAACCCAAGCATTCCCCTTGATCATCTGGCTCAGGAAAAACATATTCTATATAATTGTATGACTGTGGTAATGCCATATTGGTATTTGGTTGAACAGATCCCAAGCATGGAAGAAAATCATGCTCTGTAGGATCAAATGGTTTGTTATATCCCTGAGTACAATCTCCACAACTGCAAAAAAATGGATCTTGATTATCTGTTGGGTCTTCACCTTGATCGTCTCCACCGATCAGATCGATCATTACATCGCCCAACCCAGCACCTATTCTGAGAAAACTTTCTGCATTATTGTACCAATGAAAACCGAAATCTTGTTCAGGAGATTGATCAGCATCTGGCCAGAACTCTCGGGTATCGACATAAGCCACATTATCATGTCCCCCATTTTCTACTGCATTTATCTGTGCTGGCAAAACATGCTGCTGAAGATTTCCCAACCATGTGCCCTCTGGCTCTAGCTCATAACCTCCATGACCAGTAAGAGCCACTACAAATGGTAACTCTGGAGTTTCAAGATCTACTCGGAGATCACGGATCAGATTATTTAAGTTCTGCTCATATTCTTGTGCAAATGCCAACTCATCACCATCATTCCATCCTTGAAACCAGCAGAATCCAGCAATCTCTACCTCACCACCTTCAAAATTTGGGAAAACTTCTTCAAGATTATCGATCGCTTCACTAACATCGGATAACATCTGGTTGTAATAGGTTCCTGTTGTTCCTCCAGAACTAGGAGGTCTGAAGTCGACTGCAAGACTCTTACCTCCCCAGGCTGTCTTTACTATTGATACCCTACTTTCTGATTCTTCACTTATGATATGACCAAATGAAAGCTCAGGACCTATCTGATTAGATGAGGCACCAAGGCCGACTTTCAAAGTCCCTGTAAGTAGTGATCCATCTTCTTGCTTATAACGAATCCAGACGTCATCACGTTCGACCCAATCCCCATCACCATCTCGGATATAAGAGAACTCATCAGGATCTGTAGACATAAATTGAGAAAGTGTTCCAGTAACATCAACTGGAAATATATCACCTTGACCTTGCATATTAGACTGGCCAGCTAAGATGAAGACTTTTACACTTTGTGCATTCGTTGATGTTGTGATTATAGTAAATAGTAATAGAATGAGTACTCCTAATCTAGCGTTAATTTCGTTTTTCATTTCAGTTATTTTTTTAGTTATAGATTCTCTGAAGAATCGGTCATTTTTCATTGTTTGATAATGAAACAACTCTACTTCAATTAACCCTACTAAAAAGTTTGAATAACTTGAATTTTGAATTTTTAAATTTAAGTGCGAAAATCAAAATATTGATAAGCAATAGAAAGTGGAAAATCTAAAAAAAAATATTAATTTAAGTCACCACAAGGATAGCCTTAGGGCTATTCAACTGCTGTGCTAATGAATAACTCTGAAAATTGAAGACCTATTTCTATAAAAATCTTTCCTTTTCTAAACTTTCCGCAAAAATGAAATATTAGAATGTAAAATAAGTTCTATAACTTAATGAATTGTTTCTGTATTACAATATTTTCCTGCCAAAGTAAAATCTGATATAAACCAGAATGCCCATGTTCTAGATCAATAAAACTATCCACGACAATGCCTTGTTTTATTATTTGCCCTAAATTATTTATAATTTTAAAGTTTATTTCTTTTAAACTATTTGTCTTAATATGAATAAATTTTGCAACTGGATTTGGAAATAATACTAAATTAAATTTTAATGGATCGACGACAGTAGATATTATCTCTACAGTGAATATCTCATTAAGTTCACAGTTGTTTGCATCAGATACTGTTAATGAATAATCTCCAAAACTTAATCCTGATAAATTCATTTCAGTAACTCCTGTATTCCATTCAAAACTATAAGGTAAAGTTCCACCATTGATTGTTAAAAAAACACCTCCGTTTTGCTGATTGCCAGTTTCATTTATTATACTATCGATTGAAATTTGAAGTGAATCTGGCTCTTTAAGAATTAAGTTTTCTGATAATGATTTCCCTAATGCGTCTGTCACTGTAACTGTATATTCTAAAGGACCTAAGTTTTGAATAGTTTCATTGGAGGAGCCATCAAACCATTCAATTTGATAAGGTAAAAAACCACCAGAAATGTCTAAGCTAATTTCACCATCTTTTGCCCCAAAACAACTAATATTAGATACATTAGCACTAAGTTTAAATTCCTCTCCTGTATCTTCAAACAATGTAATAATGTTACTGAGTATATCTTTTACTTCATCGGTACTTTCAGCACAACTTACATCAATTACCATTTCATAATCACTAGGGCGTATAATTCTAATAGAAGGAAATCCTTGTGGTGCAAATGTATCTAATGGTAATTGAATATTATTTTCATTTACAAAAGAGTAAGTTCTTCCACTTGTCCAATCTTCAAGCGTGTTTCCAGATATTCCCATTAAATCTTGTAACGTAGTATTAACATCACCTTTCGTAAAATAGAACTTGTATTTGATTAGTCCCTTCTGGTCCATAATCTTGGTACAATTCTTCTAAAAAGAATTGGCTATGGAAATTATAGCATTGCTGCGACCAAGTAGCCATGCATGCTATAATAACTGGTTTGCCAGTATCTAGTTCTTCATAAAGATGAAAAAAATTACCATCTATATCTGTTACTTTAAAATCGGGTGCTGTACCCAATTGTGCAGAAACGGTTATTATTGTCAAAAAATTTACAAAAAGTAATGCTAATACCTTCATAAGATTTATTTTTTAATTAGTAAAAACATTAGCTCCTTTCATTTCCAAATTGGAACGTGCTGTCAAACTATTATCTGAAGGAGTAGAATGTGCACCAGTCAAAATCAAAAGTCTAGCTCCTGACCACGTTGTACTCACATTATCTAAATCAATTAATAAAGCATCAATATCCGCAGTAGATAAAGTGTTGAGCAAACCTGCATAAATAAATATTTGGGGATTAGAACTAATGTTTAGATTTCCTGCGCTATAGGAACTTGAAGTGTTATTGCCTCCTAAATAAAAAACGGAGAGAAGCGGTGTATTAATATTACCTAAATCTCCTGAAATAGAATTCATTCCTTTAACGTCAAAATGATGGAGAGAAGGGTAATTGAGTGAATCAAGAAGCCCTGTTGCTGTATTCATCCCAGTAACACCAATATAATTTATAGTGTTATCGAAGTCTGCTATATCAAATGAAACGGTATTTCCATCTACTATGCGAAGTCTCTTTACATTTCTTAGGCGATCTTTATTGAAATGGCCACAGAAGTTGCCTATCTGGAGATCAATATAAATCAAAGATGTTGGTTTACTTGCGACATCTCCATAACATTGGATATTTTCATTGCTTATAATTGATTCTATTTTAGGGGCAAAGCCATAAAGCTGTTGAATGTCAAATGCAAATCCTCCGCTTATTTCTATACTTTTAACTTGCATTCCATTTAGTTCTTCGAAACGCACTTTACCTGAGTATGGTAAGTCATAAGTATGACATATTTCCTCCAATGAATTCACTTTAACTGAAGTAGTATCATCCCAGATAATAGTAAAATCAGAACCATCAAAGGTTTCTATTTTTACTTTAACAGTTTCTGCATTTGACATTTGCAATGCATTCGGAATATTACATGTATTTGTATAATTAGTGTGAATTGCTTCGCCATAATTATTTATAAATGAGAGTGTTGCAGAACTAATGCAATAAAATAGAGTAAGCACTAGTAAAATAAGATTATTATTATTTACCATGAAAAATTATTAAGTTATTTGAGTTTAAAAAAACGTAATGCTTAGTTTATTGCCGAGATAAGTCTTTCAAGAAATATTGTCTAACTCATGATAAAGTTCACAAATTATTGATTACTATTTAATTAAATAACCTAGGCCTTAACTATTCTCAAACATCCAAATTTCGCCCTCCCCTTCCTTAGAATTGATTTTAGAGACTATTTTTTACCTTTCTGTTATTTTAATATTTTTTAATATGGTTAATAAATATTTCCAATATTTTCTCTTTCAATTGTTATATTTTTTAATTGTTCAACCATTTCGAAAACTAAATTTTCTAAAGACTTTTGTGACATGTTTTAAAGCATAAAATATATAATTTATGGCTGTTGTATTATAATTACTAATGCCCGCGTCCCTATTCATCTGAATTTTAATCTAAGACTAAGCTACTATTTTATCGACAATCTCAGTCTATTCAATTCTAAAATTAACTTTTTAACTTCCAGCTATAAATTCTCGAAATCTTGTGAGGCAATCTCGA
>Ga0209187_1002878_pt1 | contig 15401 bp, 10 predicted proteins | sample BantaG_FD_187430 | JGI IMG/M metagenome (GOLD analysis project Ga0209187, IMG submission 187430) | Marine algal microbial communities from Bantry Bay, Ireland - BantryBay_4 metaG (SPAdes) (version 2) | ecosystem: Host-associated > Algae > Red algae > Unclassified | place: Bantry Bay, Ireland... | reverse complement strand
AACTAAAGCTGGGCCATTGTTTCGGTTATTCTTCTTGGTATATTGGAAGTGAGAGATATCATCGTCTGGACCTAATACACTAAGAAAATCTCGTAAGGCACCTGCTCGCTGTGGAAATTTGATGATAAAGTAATGCTTCCTGCCTTCGTGCAATAGGGCTCGTTCGTGGATTTCTGAAGTCCTTTGAATGTCGTTGTTACCTCCACAAACCACGATGGCGACTTGCTTTCCTTTGATTTGATCAGCCAATTGATCCAGTGCCGAAATAGAGATAGCGCCTGCAGGCTCCACAACTATAGCTTCATCATTGTAAAGAGTGAGGATAGTAGAGCAGATTTGGCCCTCAGGGACTAGGATATATTCATCCACCAATTCTTTACAAATATTGAAAGTGAGATCCCCTACTTGCTTCACCGCAATACCGTCTGCAAAAGTTTCGATTTTATCTAGCCTTTGTATTTTGTTCGCATCCACAGAAGTTTTCATCGCAGGAGCACCTTCCGCCTCAACAGCGATGATCTTGGTGTGTGGACTAAGGGCTTTAAAATAAGAACTGATCCCTGAAATCAATCCACCTCCTCCAACAGCTACCAAAATATAATCTAGTGGTACATTAGTCTGATCTAAAATCTCGGCTGCTATAGTGCCCTGCCCAGCGATTACCTCTACATCATTGAAGGGGTGAATGAAAGTAGATCCAGTCTTCTTCTCATCTTCTAAAGCTGCTATATAAGCATCATCATAGGTATCACCTACCAAGACTACTTCTACAAACTCTTTTCCGAATAATTTGACTTTATTAATTTTTTGATTGGGTGTTGGATGAGGCATAAAGATCTTGCCCTTGATGCCTAAGTGGGCACAGGTATAAGCGACGCCTTGTGCATGATTGCCAGCACTCGCGCAGACGATACCTCTTGGTCTATCTGCAAGTCTGATGTTATTGATCTTATTATAGGCTCCTCTGATTTTAAAAGACCGTACTAATTGCATGTCTTCTCGCTTGAGGAAAATGTTACAGCCATATTTTTCGGAGAGATTGATATTGCGTGTAAAGGGTGACTTGATTACCACCCCGGCCAGATTTGCTCTAGCTTCTTGAATTTTTGCAATTGGAATCATAATTTGTAATTCATGTATTTATCTTATACCAGCATAATCGGCGGCGTGTCCCACAGGGGCTAAGCCCTGCAAACAGAGTGCGCCAGAGACAAGCGGTAGTAGCGGCATCCCTTTGTTTCGCTTTGCGAAAAAAGGGATACAGCGGATGGCGTGGTCACGTTCTGATGGGAGGCGCTTTTTCTTGCGCCTCCCATCGGGATCGTGATGGCCCCAAATCATTATTCTTAAACCTTCGACTCCGTATTACCACCAATGGTCGCAGAATAAGTGGACGCATTATCATTCTTGGGACGCAGCTTACGCACGGCTCTACCCGCCTGCCACATCTCAGAATTTTTCAGTTCATCCAACTCGGCTTCTAGCTTGACACGGTAATCGTCTTGGCTGTTACTGTCGATCGAAAGCTGCGCTTCATTACCACTCTTCACACTATCGTACAACTCCGCAAAAACAGGTGCTGATGCATCACGAAATTTCTTCCACCAATCCAAGGCACCGCGCTGCGCAGTGGTCGAACAATTGGCATACATCCAGTCCATTCCATTCTCGGCGATGAGTGGATATAGCGACTCCGTAGCCTCCTCTACCGTCTCATTGAATGCCTCTGAAGGAGAATGACCACGTGCACGAAGTAAGTCATATTGCGCTGCAAAAAGCCCTTGAATCGCTCCCATCAGTGTACCACGCTCACCCGTCAAATCAGAATATACTTCACGCTGGAAAGTCGTTTCAAAAAGATAACCAGAACCAATACCTATACCTAATGCCACAACTCTATCCTTGGCATTTCCAGTCGCGTCTTGAAAAATTGCGAAGCTGGAATTCAAGCCTTTGCCTGCTAAAAATAATCTACGAAGACTCGTACCTGAACCCTTTGGCGCAGCTAAAACTACATCGATATCTGCTGGCGGAATGATGCCCGTACGATCCTTATAAGTGATCCCAAAACCATGAGAAAAATATAAAGCTTTGCCAGCCGTCAAATAAGGTTTGATCTTTGGCCAAACTGCAATTTGTGCCGCATCAGAAAGTAGATACTGAATAATCGTCGCCTTTTCACAGGCCTCCTCTATAGAAAATAGAGACTCCCCAGGGACGAAGCCATCAGCAATAGCCTTATCATAAGAAGCCGAAGGAGATCGCTGTCCAACGATCACTTTGAATCCATTGTCCCTCAAATTGAGCGCCTGACCTGGACCTTGCACACCGTAGCCTATAATCGCTATTGTCTCATGAGCTAATGTTTCTCTTGCTTTCTCAAGGGAAAATTCCTCTCGTGTAACTACGTTTTCTTCAACGCCTCCAAAATTTATTTTTGCCATAATTATATATTTTAAAATTGATTGCCTTTATTGGATTGAATTATGAGTCCACTCCGAAAACTCACAAAACCAAAAATGTTTCTTTTGGCGATATTTTTCATTTTATGCAATTCGTCAGTTTACAGAGTGGACTCAATTATTTTTACTGGTGTATGGTTGCTTTCTTACTTTTTAAATAATTATTAAGTCGTTCCATCGGCTTTACAATAGCTACTCGACCTGAGCGGACAAACTCATAGATACCAATGGTTTGGAGTTCTATAAGTAAAGCTTCTGTGTCGATTTGATGTCCAGACTTTTCGATCACGATATATTCCTTCTCGATACGTAGAATGCGTGCGTCAAACTTACGGATAATAGACTCCACTCGGTCACCTTCGTAAAACACCTTGGTCGGTATCTTGTACAAGGCAATCTCTTGAAAAACCAAATCCTTATCGTCATAATAGAAGGCTTTGAGCACATCTATTTGCTTGTCAATATTAGCCACTACACGCTTGACAAGATCCTCTGTGACATTAATGACCACGATCATCTTGTGGATACCTGCCGTCGCAGAAGGTGAAGTCGACAAGCTCATGATATTGATATGTCTACGGGTGATAATACCGACTACTCTACTGAGTACACCCGTTTTATTTTCTGAAAATATAGTAAGGGTGAAATTCTTCTCCATGATTTTACTACGTTATTACTTTAATAAATTTTTACTCTAATACGATTTCATCAACTGCCTTACCAGAAGAGATCATCGGGAATACATTCTCTTCTTTGACACACTCGACGTGCAATAAATAGGGCCCTTTATGTTTGAGCATTTTCTTGATGCTTGCGGACAATTCTGAGGCATCAGACACCGTATATCCTGCTACGCCAAAGCCCTCTCCTATTTTTACAAAATCTGGATTTTCTAAAGCGACCGAAGAGTATCTTCTTTCAAAAAATAATTCTTGCCACTGTCGCACCATACCTAAGTAATTATTATCTAGAAGTAAGATTTTTACATCCACTCCGTACTGACTACAAACGCCCATCTCCTGTAGGGTCATCTGAAATCCACCATCGCCGACTACGCAAATCACTTCTTTTTCTGGTCTACCCATTTTAGCCCCTATAGCGGCGGGTAGACCAAAGCCCATCGTCCCTGCACCACCAGAAGAGATCCAAAGATTGCGATCACTATAATCATAGTATCTCGCAGCCAACATCTGATGTTGTCCTACATCGGTCACGACGATCGCTTTACCTTTTGTCTGATCTGAGGCCTCCTTGATCGCTTGAGACATTTTGATCGGCCCATTTTTCAATGGCGCTAGATCTTTAGAGATTACTTTCTGATGTTCTTGCTTATCGCAGGCACTAAATTTCTTTAACCAAATAGGATATGATTTCTTCTTTACTTTTTTATGTAGCGCAAGGATGGCATCTTTTGCATCTGCATGGATGGGCACCTCAACGTGTACAATTTTGTTGATCTCCGAAGGATCTATTTCGATGTGAATCTTTTTGGCTTGCTTCGCATACTTCTTCAGATTGCCAGTAACGCGGTCATCAAATCGCATACCGATAGCTATCAGTAGATCACATTTATTGGTCATCATATTGGGGCCATAGTTCCCATGCATACCCAACATCCCTACGAAGAGCGGATGGCTATTATCGATAGTCGACAGACCATGGATGGTGCTCGCCACCGGAATCCCTGTCTTATTAATAAATTTTTTAAAATCCTCGTGCGCCTCAGCGATCTGTATGCCATGTCCAGCCAAGATGAGTGGACGTTTAGCCTTATTAATCAGCTCTGCTGCCTCGGATATAGATTTATTCTCCAAGTCGGGCTTGGGCAAATAGGATCGAATACTCTTCGTTTTTTTATACTTGAAGTCAAGCATAGCAAACTGTGCATCCTTGGTAATATCGACCAGGACAGGACCTGGTCTGCCAGAGTTAGCGATATAGAATGCCTTGGCTAAAATCTCAGGAATTTCCTCCGCCTTAGTTATTTGATAATTCCACTTGGTGATAGAATTGGTACATCCTATCACGTCCACTTCTTGAAATGCGTCAGAGCCTAACAGATGACTGAAGACCTGTCCTGTGATACAAACCAGTGGAGTCGAATCCATCAAAGCATCCCCGAGCCCAGTAAACAAGTTGGTCGCCCCAGGTCCTGAAGTAGCAAAACACACACCCGTCTTTCGGGTCGCCCGCGCATAGCCTTCAGCAGCATGAATGGCACCTTGTTCATGTCTGGTTAAGATGTGTGTCAGTTTCTTTTCGTAGTCATAGAGGGCATCATAGATCGGCATGATGGCGCCCCCTGGATATCCAAAAATCAAGTTGACTTTCTCCTTTATTAGACACTTTAATACCGCTTCTGCTCCAGAAACTTGAGCTGGTTTTTTCTTTACTCTTGTGCTAGATGCTTTCTTTTTCTCCAGACTATTGCTCCTTAAATTTACATTCATACTTTAGCTTAAAACTTATCAGTTACACATCCTTTACTAGCAGATGCTACAGTGTGTCTATACTTTTTTAAAATACCAGTCACCTTTTTCTTTGGGTGCTTTAGCTTTTTCATTCTTGCCTTTATTTCTTGTGCACTAATTCGCACGTCGAGTTTGTTTTTCTTAGCATCGATCGTGATGATATCCCCGTTCTTGATAATCGCTAAAAGACCTCCCTCATAGGCCTCAGGCGTGATATGCCCCACTACGAATCCATGCGTGCCTCCAGAGAATCTTCCGTCGGTAATCAAAGCTACCTCCTTACCTAGTCCTACGCCTATTACCAAAGATGTAGGTTTCAACATTTCTGGCATCCCAGGGCCTCCCTTGGGTCCTACATATCGGATCACAATCACCTCTCCTTTCTTCACTTTTTCAGCTTGGATAGCCGTATTCGCATCCGCCTCAGAATTATATACCTTAGCTTTACCTTCAAAGAAGGTGCCTTCTTTTCCTGTGATTTTTGCTACAGAGCCCTCGGGCGCGATATTGCCGTATAGGATATTGAGATGACTTGTTTTCTTGATCGGTTCAGAAATAGGATGGATGACATCTTGCCCCTTCTTCAGCACCTTCACTTTTTTCAGATTCTCTGCCACCGTCTTGCCAGTCACCGTCATGCAGTTGCCGTGCAGTAGTCCTTCTTTCAACATCATTTTCATGACCGCAGGGATGCCTCCAACCTTGTGTAGATCTTCCATCACATATTTTCCTGATGGTTTGAGATCCGCTATAAATGGAGTCTTCTTGCCCAATCTCGTGAAGTCTTTCAATCTCAATTTTACTCCCACCGAATCCGCCATAGCGATCAGGTGCATCACCCCATTGGTAGAGCCACCGAGTAGGATGATCAAGCGTATTGCATTTTCAAATGCCTTTTTGGTCATGATATCTCGTGGCTTAATATCCTTCTTCATCAAGTTCATCATAGCCTTACCGAGGTCATGCATTTCGGCTTGCTTATCTTGACTTGTGGCTGGATTGGAAGAACTATAGGGTAGACTCATTCCGAGAGCTTCGATCGCAGAGGCCATCGTATTCGCCGTGTACATCCCACCGCAGGCACCTGGACCTGGGCAGGCGTTACGCACTACTGCTTTGAATTCTTTCTCTGTGATCTCCCCCGCTACTTTTTGCCCTAAGGCCTCAAAAGCGGAGACGATATCCAATTTTTTATTGGCTATACAGCCTGGGCTGATGGTACCCCCGTAGACCATGATCGCAGGACGATTGAGACGTCCCATTGCCATGATCGCACCAGGCATATTTTTATCGCAGCCCACTACGGCGACCATACTATCATACCACTGTGCTGACATCACCGTCTCGATGCTATCCGCTATGATATCACGAGACACCAGTGAATAATTCATTCCTGTAGTACCCATAGAGATCCCATCACTGACACCTATCGTGTGAAAGATCAAGCCGATCAATTTCTGTTTATTGATACTCCCTTTGATCGACTTTGCCAGATCATTGAGATGCATATTACATGGATTGCCCTCCCAGCCTGTACTGACGATACCTACTTGAGGCATTTTTAGATCCGTAGGACTCAATCCGATCGCATGTAGCATCGCTTGTGCAGCAGGCTGCGTTGGATCAGAGGTCACATGTTTACTATATTTATTTAATTCCATTATTTGGTTTATGCAATAAAAAAAAGAGCCATTCATTTGAGAATGGCTCTTATATATTTTCTATAATTATATACCACGCTCTCATTATGTCTCGATGACTATAATAATATTGACAGTGATAATATTAATTACGTTGTTCATTTATATTAGTTGTTTTTATGAATGACCAAATGTATAGTAATTCCTGATAAGAGTAAAGGACTCCAACCCAAAAGATTCGCTATATCTACAATTTCTGAGCGCCATTTTTTTCGTCGTTAAAATTTGCCTATGTTCAGAATTTATATGGCCAAGTCCTATGGAATAAAGCTTCGGAAGTACCCCAGAGATACTGTTTGCCCTACTCATAAGTCTAAGGTATAATTATCATTTTTGAGGAGAGACTGGTTTGCCATTATATGTAAAACAATTAGGGGCCATCCCGCCTTCGTTGAAAAAACGAAGTCGGGTCGCTATGATACGTAGCTCGCTATGCGCTCGGCCCGCAGCCAGCCCGACTATGCTAAGCGGGGTCTGTCGAGCAAAGCTCTCCACTACTTCTCAGCGCTTGTCCGGAAGCAAAATAGATAAAAAAACTAATAGCCAAGGAGTATTTGCCCAGCTGAGTAATTGAGGTGACCTGTTTATAGCAATTCATAAAAGTTATAAGTGCCAACTTAAATTGGAATTATTGTGGACTCTAACTAGGATCAACAAAATAGCATCACTCATAAGCATCAACTGTATTTTTATATCTCGTTTTTTTTGAGGTTTATATATAGCATAAACTAATTCAACTCTAGGTCGCTACGCTGTAGCTCTAAAATTATCAACATCCCATTTACTACCAACAGTACGCTCCGCTGGAGCTAAGGCTAACAAAAAAGTCACTCTATTAACATGCAAACTGGTTAGGAGTCACCTAGCTGCAGTGCAGCGAGCCTGTTGGTAGAATAGATTACAGTCAAGATGAGTTAGCTACAGCGTAGCGACCTGTTTTCGCAAAATTGAATTGACCTCCTCTTGAAGGAAGCTAACTTGATTTCGCGGGTAGCTTCTGTTCCTAATCTTTATAAAGTGCATTTCTATGAATAGCAACAAATTTTTATCGGGTGAACAATCAAAATGTAAAATCAAAGTTGTTCTAATTAAGAATCATACTAATAATGAACATCGGCTTCAGATAATTCCACATCTCGAACTTTATCATCTAACATCCAAAATTTAAGTGTCATAGAAGCAAATAATATATCAATTTCAGAACACTCTCTAGACATCGTGTAGGAAATTTTGTTTTTTCTAATCCTACTTTGTTCACCAAATAACCGTTCAACTTCATTTTCATTTAGACCAACAAAACAATCTTTATTTTGTGTTATTGTGGTGATCAATTTTTCATTGTAGTAATAGCAAGATTTAAATTCTCCATGGTGTCCCCATTTTTTGGCAATGTCATCATATAGACTTTTACATACTTTGCTATTATTTCCAATTTGAAAGTTATGATCTATCTGAATATAGTCTTTAGGTAAAATTGAACATCCAAGCATTAATAATACTGCGACAGATATTAATTGTAATTTATTCATATCTAATTTTTTAAAAATTTAGATATAAGAAAACTATTATTAGACTCCGACGTAAACTGAATATAATATAGACCTGGAGGAAGTAATTTAGTATCTATAATTGACTCTCTTCCATATAGATGGTCATGCTTTACTAAACTACCTTGACTATTGTAAATAGAAAGAACTCCACTTAATGTTCGAAGGTTGTCTACCAGTTTAATGTTTAAAAATGATGATGTAGGATTAGGAAAAACCAAAAATTCATATCTAATTCCATTTATTTCAACAATGGAAGTAATATTACAGTTTGCTATATTAATTAAAAGCATGCTAAGCCCATCGCACGAAGATGCAGTTTGTGAACTACTAAGCATTGATACATGCACCCCCCCATTTTCATCGTCGTCCGGTAATAGGCGTCTATACTCATTTGTACTTGACCCTCCTGGACCAGGGCGAAACATAACATTTGCATCATTGCACGTATGTAGGAGTAAATGAGCATGACCTATTTCATGTAATGCCGTACTCTCCATGTCTCCTTCTAACTGCCCAGCATAGGGATCATTCCAGTTTAGCGACGGCATGCTAGTATCAGTATGCCAATTAATCGCATCATTAAAAGAAATCGCAAAACTTTCATTACTTGAAGAAAATTCTACATTTGGTTCAATTCCACAATTCTCAACTTCATAGAAAGTCGCACCCCGAACTCCTGCACCTAAGGATCTCATCCTTACTATACAATTGCCAGGGGTAGTGGTTGGATTTCCGATTTCATCAATTTCAAAATTTACTCGCGTTGCACATCTCCATGTAGTTGTAGCTCTTTTAAATGCATCCACAGCACCTACTAAAGCTTTAAAATTTGGAAGGAATCTTATCGTATAGCCTCCATTCTCATTTAGATTTCGAAGCAAAGTACGCACGCTTTCTTTACATCCGATTGAATTTGTTTGGAAAGAATTTCTTACAGCAAAAGGTATATAAACGTCCGTATCGCTTGTTGTCTGACATCCACAAGCTAAGGCTAATCCTCTCCTACATACTCTAACTTCCCCAGTACAAGCAACAGCGTCATTTAAATCACCAGGTATTGCATACATTTCCTGACTATTATTTTTATACCCTACCGTAGGTACTTTCACAACAATTCTAGTATTTGTATATTCTAAGTAATCACCTTCTAATGGAGCTATCCAATCATTGTCGATTGTTCTAAATTTGACGTGATGCTCATCAGGCTTAATACAACTACCAATAAAAGGCTCATCACCTAAAAAGTTATCCCCAATAATTTCTACAACTCCAGGTATTCCGTTTTCGGATACTAATCCTACACCTGCAGCGGCCGTTTCAGTCAACGAAGTAATTTCCATACCACAGGTGGCCCCATTTTTCAATCTTACGCATTCAAAATCTTCAATATATCCATCATTAGTCCTATAGTTGTTTTCGATACTATAATTTAAATCTAATTGCTGCTCAATTGGATTTTCATTAGATACGTTCTTTAAAATAACCCCAATAGACGCAAGTAATTTCCATTGTTGGTTTACAGTTTCTAAAGAACCATAATTTTCTGTATTCGCATCAGTTGTCAGTCTAATAATATTAGTATCTACATCGGTTATAGTTAGACTATATTCGGGCATATTGTATTCTCCTTGATTATATAAGATATATTCATCCGCTACCATGTTTGGGTAAAACCATTCTGTGCTATACTCTAAAATTATTTCTGATTTATTTAACTTATATTCACCATCTTCGATTTTTACAAACACATCGAACCAAAATTCGGTATTAGAAGTAATCGAGTTAGATGATGGTAGATTAAATGAGTTTCCTGAATTTGGTTCTATTTTATAAAGGAGACAATTATTTTCGTTACCGAATTGGGAAATGAATGGATTATTATTTAAATCTACCGCTCCAATAGCCTGGTAAAACTCATTAATTGAATTATATGTATCCAAAACAGCAGATGCTCGAAAGCTCCCATTGTCTAGCTTTTGAAAATGATAAAAACCTTGACTACCACCATATACATCATACATTGAATAACTACTATGCTAGGGTTTCGGTCTACTAGATGGTGCTAATAAAAAAACGCCATATTCATTTAGGTTTAAGTTCAAAACATGTGACCATACTTGAGATCGTTCTTCAAAAGTTCCACCAAAAGTAATGATCGATAGTTTTTGTTCCACAAACTCACCCTTATGGATTTTGCTAATATCAATAATATTTTCTGTGAAAATTTCATTGTTTTCATCTACATATGATCTTTGAGCGGTAACTTTTCCTTCAACAATTAAAGTCGAATTTTCTATTTTATATTGAGTTTTCAGGGGAATGTACTGCCCATAAAGTTTTCCTGAAATCAATAAGATCAAAAATAAAATTAATACATATATTAAATTTTTCATGCTTTTGTTTTGTGATTAAAAAATAATTTTTATTTAAAATTTTATTAGAAATAAATATTAGTTCAATACCCCAATTTTTGATGAACTCATGCAAAAAATTTAACATGGATTTTGGAGAGTATTCCTAAGTTAGGTGAAAAATAATAACAAAAAGAAATCCAATGGATTGAATAAAAATTCATTACAATTAGTTCCAATATAAGAAATTTTAATATCTCATTAGAATACAACCCTATTTTTATAATGATCGCGACCCTGTTTACTAGTTGAAATGATGAAGAATCGGCGGCGTGGTCTTTAGACCTAAGCCCTGCAAACGGAGTGCGCTAGGTACAAGCGGTAGAAGCGGCATCCCTTTGTTTCGCTTTGCGAAAAAAGGGATACAGCGGATGACGCGCTCACGTCCCGATCGGTGGCGCTTTTCCCTGCGCCATACCGAGGGACCGTGATGGCCCCAAATATTTCTACTCTTCTACCGTAGATTCTATATGGACACCAAAAAAAGGGAAAACTCGACAGTCTCGACAAACCATAAAACCATTTCTTTTTTGAAAGGTTACTCTGTATACATACATCATCGCTATATTTGCGGTAAAATACAGAACATGGCAAGGATACCAATAGATTTGAAGACGGGAGAAGCTGGGGATAAACCATCAGAGGTGATCATTGGTATTGATCTAGGTACGACCAATAGTATAGCGGCCTACACCAAAGATAATGTGCCCATCGCTATCAAAGATGCGAGTGGAAAGAGAACCTTGGTACCTAGTGTGATCTACTTCGATCAAGATGGTACAACCAAGATAGGGGATGAAGCCTTGCTCAAGATGGAGACCGATCCAGCCAACACCATATATAGTATCAAGCGCCTGATGGGAAAATCGTTCAAAGATGTATCTGATTTCGAAAAGTACTTCAGCTATAAGGTCATTGATGAAGACACAGAAAAACTGGTCAAGATTCAAATCCAAAATAAATTCTACTCTCCTATCGAATTGTCTGCTCAAATATTGAAGCAGCTGAAAGAGAATGTTGAACAAGATTTGGGTGAGCCTGTAGTCAGAGCGGTGATAACCGTACCTGCTTATTTTAATGACGCTCAAAGACAGGCGACAAGAGACGCGGGTAAATTGGCAGGGTTGAATGTACTTCGTATCCTGAATGAGCCCACTGCCGCAGCCCTAGCCTACGGTCTAGAATCTACAGAGAATGCATTGATCGCAGTCTATGATCTTGGAGGAGGTACGTTTGATATTTCCATATTACATATTCAAGAAGGTGTCTTCGAAGTGCTTTCGACAAATGGAGATACTTTTCTTGGTGGGGATGATTTTGATAGAGCGATACAGGATCACTGGATCAGCAACTTGAGTCTGGAAAAACATATAGAGGACAAAAGCATCATGCAGCTACTTAGATTAGCAGCCGAGGAAGCGAAGAAAAACTTGAGTGAAAAAGATAGTTTTGAGAAGCAGGTGCAAATTGGAAAGGAGAACTTTACACTTTCAATCACTCTAGATAAATTTAAAGCTTTAACTTCTGCGTTGATAGAACGAACTATTGAGGCTTGTCAACTTGCGATAAAAGACGCAGAAAAAGATATTGCTGCGATAGATGAGGTCATCATGGTTGGTGGATCTACGCGTATGCCGATTGTGAAAGATGCTGTTTCTAATTTTTTCCAAAAGCAAGTCAATGATAAGCTTAATCCAGATGAAGTTGTTGCACTAGGAGCCGCTGTGCAAGCAGACATCCTCAGTGGTAATCAGACTGGAATGCTCTTACTGGATATCACACCACTTTCTCTGGGAATAGAAACGGTGGGTGGGCTGATGGATCCTATCATAACCAGAAATTCTAAAGTGCCGATCAGAGCGGGTCGATCTTACACTACTTCTGTCGATGGGCAAACCAATCTGAAAGTTGCCGTCTATCAAGGAGAACGCGATCTCGTTCAAGATAATCGTAAACTAGGAGAATTCATCCTAAAAGGTATCCCTCCCATGCCAGCAGGTATACCCAAAATAGAAATACACTTCATTGTCAATGCCGATGGAATACTAAAAGTACGGGCTAAAGAACTTCGCTCCGATACCAAGACAGAAGTTGTCATCAAATCTCAATACGGCATCAGTGAGGAGGATATGGCGAAGATGCTTATCGACTCTATACAGAATGCTGAGTCAGACATGAAAATCAAAGTCTTGTTGGAAGCACGGAATGAAGCCAATAATATCCTGCTAGGTATCGATAGGTTCTTGGTTCAAAATCAAGATTTACTCACCGCAGAGCAAAAAACCGAAATTAAGCGCTTGAGAACTGCATTAGAAGACGCTAAAAATGGCGAAGATAAAGATGCCATCAATCTGGCAATCCAGAAGGTAAATGAATACACTTCGCCTCTAGCACAAATAGCTATGGATAAAGCGATTGACCAAGCCATGAAGGGTAAAAAGATGTAGACTTTGTTTAGTGGGGAGTTGCATAGTGGGTTTAGTTGCTCCGTTTTTTTACTAAAAAGATTCAAAGTAGATATTTAAAAGCAAGTCGAGTAAATGAAGGGACAATTCCCCAAATTTCAAGAATTTTCATACCCTATTTTCGGTATTTTAAGGTAATTTCACGGTAAATATGATTTCCTTTGGAATTGTTTAAATAAAAGACATGTAATGGTTGATATAAATCTACCCATAACCATGATTCGACTACACACATCTATTGTGACGATAACATTGTCACTTATATTCCTCTTATCATATGATGTTCTTATTGCACAGAATAGCGACAGAATCGAAAAAGATCTGAAAAAAATCATTTATTATGATGCAGATATTGATTTCGAAAAGGTCCCTGGTCTCGTCATTGGAATTATCCAAGGAGATTCCACATACACTTACTCTTTCGGTTCACTTTCTAAAGCTGAAAATCTTATTCCTACGCAAAACTCTATTTTCGAACTCGGTGGTATCACCAAGGTATTTACCGCATCTCTAGTGGAGATATTGGTTGATGAAGGATTGATGGAATATGATGCTAATCTCAATGATTACTTACCTGCACCTATCAGAAATAACAAATCCAATATGTCTCTTTATGAGGCTATTACTCACACTGCTGGTATGCCTCGCCTACCGCACGGGATTGGCAAGAGAGAAAGAGAAGCAAACAACCCTTATGCTTACTACGCAAAGAGTGATCTACATGATTTTTATAAAAACTACTATCCAGTCATAGATGAAGAAAGCAGGTATCAATATTCGCATGTTTCATATGCATTGATAGAAACTGCTATAGAGAATATAACTAATCAAAAATTTGAGGACGTTCTCAGAGAAAAACTATTAGAACCTCTGCAATTGAATGACACTAACATCGACTTGACAGAGGCCCAAGAAACAAGATTGTCTCCTGGCTATAATATACTTGGAAACCCTACAAAGCCTTGGCGCTTTAGCAGCTTTAAAGGGTCTGTTGGAATGAAGTCATCTGTTCAGGATTTACTCCAATTTGTCCATGTTCAAATGGGCGACAGTAACCCAGCTTATGCTACCTTGTTTGATGATATGCATAATCCACTTTACGAAACTGAAGTGGCTAAAGGAAATTATATTGGAAAGTCTTGGCATGTAATCAAAAAGAAAAACCACAACGTAGTATTGCATGCTGGATCTACCAGTGGACACCAAGCATTTGTTGGTTTTGTAAAAGAAACAAACACGGGTGTTGTGATATTATCTAATTCTGAGAACAGCACCAATAGTTTAGGTTACTTAATCCTGAGATATTTAAACCACAATTGGAAAAAAGTAAAATCTTAAACATCATGAGCAAGAATAAGAAAAACCGAAAGGGTGTAGTTTATTCTACTAACCCAGATCATGACTATGAATACCAATCTGATGAGGAAGGTGATACGCTTCCACCGCAACAACAGCGCCTCTATGTGTTGATAGATCGTAAGCAAAGAAAAGGCAAACCTGTTACCCTAGTTACCGGTTTTGAAGGCCATACTGATGACCTTAAAGATCTCGGTAAAATGCTAAAATCTAAGTGTGGCGTCGGTGGGGCCGCCAAAGATGGTGAGATCATGATCCAAGGGGATAATCGAGAGAAAGTGATCAAATTGTTGCTAGACGCTGGGTATAGTCAGACTAAGAAATCGGGAGGCTAGAGAGTTGGTTAGTTGGTTAGTTGGTTAGTTGGTTAGTTGGTTAGTTGGTTAGTTGGTTAGTTGGTTAGTTGGTTAGTTGGTTAGTTGGTTAGTTGGTTAGTTGGTTAGTTGGTTAGTTGGTTAGTTGGTAGTCAATTTGAAAATTCCAATTGAAAAAACCGCAGAGCGGTGGCATATTTATAGCCTTGGGTGGCAACCCAAGGTATCAGCGCCAAAGCAAGATCCCATTTGGCGAGATTTTTCTTAAAAATCGTGACAAATTGCCACCAAGAATAAAATCACCTTCGGATTAAAATCAAGAAGAATGGTATTATCCAAAACCCTCGTCAATCTGCTTCCGCGCATACAACATCCTATCCTTCTGGTGAATATCCTTTACAATATATGCTTCTGCGAATAACTCATTACTAAAGATCTCTAGCACCTCCGATGCATTAAACTCATTCAGTTCTAAATATACCCTGCCACCTGGATTCAAGTGGGACTTGCAAAATTCTTTGATCAATCTATAAAAATAATTGGCGTCTTCATTAGGCGAAAAGAGCGCTATATGAGGCTCATATTGAAGCACATTTTTTAATAGTTTTCCTGACTCTTCTTTTCCTATATAAGGAGGATTACTTACGAGCACATCAAAACTGGGAAGCTTCT
>Ga0209187_1002877_pt1 | contig 15404 bp, 12 predicted proteins | sample BantaG_FD_187430 | JGI IMG/M metagenome (GOLD analysis project Ga0209187, IMG submission 187430) | Marine algal microbial communities from Bantry Bay, Ireland - BantryBay_4 metaG (SPAdes) (version 2) | ecosystem: Host-associated > Algae > Red algae > Unclassified | place: Bantry Bay, Ireland... | reverse complement strand
CGTCCAACCCCGCCTATGATAAGCCGTCGGTTCCCGACGTGGATAAATCGCCCCATATTTACGGGGGTTGAAACCCCGCCTATGATAAGCCGTCGGTTCCCGACGCCCCCCGCTGGAGCCATTCCTTCTTGCTCCCAAATGGTGTCGCCTCTCGTCTCTTGAAAATGTCGGCTTGAGCATTTTAATGGGACACAGAAAAGCGGCCATGAGATAAACTCATGGCCGCACGGAGTCGACTCGATGCCATCCACTCAGATGGCAAAGAATCAGGGTAGGAGGTCTTGAAGATAAATTAATTGGTTTCTGAATCGAGCGAAGCCTTTGCGTCTTTCGCGTCCTCTTCGAGTTTCTGCTGCTCGATGAGCTGCAAACCTGTTTCGTTTGGGTTCGTGGTGACAACTGGGTTTATGGCATCAGGATTGGTGACCAGAGTTGGAGTCGGGCCTGTTTGTTGCATGCCGAACTGTTTCGAAATTCCGTAGATAGCGAGCACGGTGAGGCAGGTCGCTAGGCCGAACTTGAGGACGGGCTGGAGGACCGGAAGCCATTTTCCTCGGGTCTCGCCTTGAGCCGCTTCGAACTCGCTGGGGCTCATGTTGGCAATGCGGGTGTTGATCGCATATTCCATGCGGGACATACTGGCATCGCTTGGCATCTCGTGGTTTTTGATCTGTAAGGCTTGCGTGAGCTGCTCGGTGCGTTTGAACCAAGCCAGCGTGTCGGGGTCCGCATCCACTTGGAAGCGAATGTCGCGGGGAAGATCGCTAAGTGCGATGTGCCCGTATTGTTTAATCAGTGACATGTTCATGGTCTAAATTCCGTGAGTTCTGCTTGTAGTTGCTGGCGTGCGTAAAAGAGTCGAGAGCGGACAGTTCCAGATGAAACGCCGATAATTTCGGCAATTTCTTCGTGGGGCATTCCTTGAATGTCATGCATGATCACAACGGCTCTGTGTTTTTCAGACAGGGTTTGAAGCACTTCGTTCAATTTTACTTGAAGCTCGCTTAGGTTTGCATCCCGAAAGGGGGAGTCGGCACTTGCGAGCGCCATCATGGTCTCGTTTCGTTCCAAGCCGAGATCCACATCGTTCAAGCTCATGGCTTGGCGACGTTTTCGCTTCTTGAGAAAGTTAATTGTCGTGTTGACCGCAATTCGGTAGACCCAGGTGTAAAACGAGGATTTTCCCTGAAAGCGGGGCAGTGAAGCATAGGCTTTAACAAAAACATCTTGGACTAGGTCCTCGGCGTCTTCGTGATGACTCGTCATATTATAAACGAGGTTGTAGATCCGCTTTTGATACCGCTGAATGAGAATACTGTACGCATCGACATCCTGAGCCTGAGATCGACGAACGAGCTCCGTATCTGGAATCTCGGGCGTCTCATCTAGTGAAATCACACGGTTTTGCATGGGATGGTTGATTGTAGCTTGCATGGTGGCAAATGGGTTATGTTCTTTTGGAACCCATCTGCCGCTGATTCGTTCAAAATCGGAGCTGCTTTTTTTTTAGAACCCTTATTTCCAAAGGGTTTTGGCTGTTACGACTCGGAAAAACGGTTGGAAAAGCTTCGCTTGTATCTGTCTATTCGATTCCCAGCGCAGCATCTTCTTCATGGAAGGCGCGGAACCTGTAAGCTAGTTTTGCCTACTTCATAACGTCTTTTTCGACTTTTCCCTGTTTCTCGGAAATGATCTCAACCCCGCGTCGGCCGACCAGTTCTTCCTCAGGATTGGTGTCGAAAATTGTTGATTGGAACCAACCTAGGCTTCGATCGTACATGAAAACGGATTGGTAGAAGTCGCTTTTGGTCGTGCCTTTGCGCTTGGCCCAATATCCGACCGTGGTCAGATTAGGGGATGCAACGCTGGGCACCGGGTAGGCCGTGCCTTCCTCGGCATTAATCTGTAATTTAGCCGCAACTCCATCTACGATGTAGAGCACATCAACCGCAGAATAGCCTTTTTGTTCAATCATCGCTGTGGCGTGCGTTGTGCTCAAACTTGGGGTTTGAGCCTGAACCGTTTGAAGGCTGCTCATGCAAGAGAGGGTGAGGAGAAGTATCAAAGCTGTGCGCATATCGGTTCTTTCGTTTCTTGTTTAAACGCTGTCCAGCCTGCTGAATCAAGCCGGAATCTGTGTTCATCATGGAGAGTACATTTTCAGAAAGTGTTCAATATTTCGTCGCGCAAGAAGTAACTTATAAGTTAATATGGACTCCGTCCCAACCCTGTTTATTCGTGTGGTTTATCTGTGTCGGCTCGGAGAGCCAACCTACGTTATGCGGATTAGATTGGTTTATCGACAATATTGATCACCGCCACGCAAAGCTCGGTGTGCGTATTCCCAAACGAGAACCGTGATAGGGGCTCAGGATTTGATGGGATTGGAGCGGTTGTAAGGGCTAAGCGGTTAGCCAATCACATGCCAGAGACGCAGCATGCTCAAGGTGATCACAAAGTAGAGCACGAGGGCGAAGATATCGTTGATCGCGGTAACCAAGGGGCCGGAGGCGACCGCGGGGTCAATGCGAAAGCGTTCAAACAGAAGCGGAACCAGCGCGCCCAAAAACGCGGAGAGGGTCATGGCGGCAAAGAGAGAAAATCCAACCGTCGCCCCCATGAATAGCGCGGGGACTTGCATGCTTGAGGTATCGACCCAAAAGGTCATGACCGCCATGGCGAAGAGCCCGAGGCCGAGACCACAGATCGAGCCCATGATGGTGCCGGTCATCAACTCACGCATTAAGAGCCGCCTAGAATTTCGTTTATCCACTTTGCCGATGGCCATACCACGGATGAGCAGGGTAGCGGATTGGATGCCGGTATTTCCAGAGATGGCCATGATGATCGGGGCGCACATACTCACCACCAAAAACTCGGTAAAGGAGACTTCGATTTTTTTGTAAATCGGGCCGTAGATAAAGCCGGCAAAAAGAGTGACCAGGAGCCAGGGAAGGCGGGCGCGACAGGCCCCCCAGGCGGAGTGCTCGGCTAATTCGCTTAACTCGGAATCATCCGTACCCGCCATACGCATCATGTCTTCGGAAGCTTCTTCCGCGATGACGTCGACGATATCGTCAATGGTAATTCGGCCGACTAAGAGACCGCTCGCGTCAACCACGGGCACCGCGGTCAAGTCGTAGCGCATCATGGTGTTGGCCACTTCTTCTTGGTCCATGTCGACATCAACCGAGATGACATCTGAATCGACAATTTCCTTCAGGATCTGATTGGGGTCTTTGATTTTTACCAAATCCCACAAGGCCATGATTCCGTACATCCGGTTGTCGGCGTCGACAATGAAGAGGTAGTAGAAGGGTTCTTCTTCGTCATCCAGATCGGTCAAGGCTTGGCGGGCTTCGGAGACGGTGAGGCTACCGCGAAAGGAGACCACGTCTGGGGTCATGAGACCGCCGGCGGTTTCTTCGTCGTAGGTCAGAAGGCGGCGAATATCTGCCCGCTCTTCTTCTTCCATGAGCTCGAGGATGTGCTCTACCCGCTCTTCGTCCAAGTCTCCGACCAAGTCCGCCGCATCATCGGGCGACATTTCTTCTACGAGATCCGAGAGCTCTTGATCGCTCAAGGCGGCCAAGACGTCGCTATCTGCCTCGAGGTTTTCGAGCTCTGCTAAGACATCAGGTTGAAGGGAGTCAGCGACGCAGGTGAAAAGCTCTTTCTTTTGCTCGAGCGGGGCGTGGGCGATGACATCTGCGATGTCGGCGGGGTGCTGTTCGTTCAGCAACGCGACCAACGCGATACGATCACCTGCTTGCGCAAGCACCTCAATGCGTTCTTCCAATGGAGATAGGTCGGCCATGCTGGAGTTGCTAAACCGAGAGGTATCGACAACACAATGACCAAATGCCGCTAGGTCAAAATGGTTTTAGCTGCGCGATGAAAACGCAGAAAACGGTCGCTTTTTGTACGGTTATTCGTCGGCCTCGTCTGACTCTTCAAAGCGCTTGCGCTTTTTCAACAGGGTACTCCGATTCATATCCAATTCACGGGCGAGGAGGGTGGACTTGCCTTTAAACCGTTCGAGTAATTCTTTGAGCAAATCGTCTTCTAAGCCATCGTGAAACTGTTGCCAATTCCAGTTCATGGTGAGCCCCATGCTGACATATTGCTTGATGGCGGTATCCATCAGCTTGGCGTTTACTGGGGCGCGGCCTTCGCCGTTTCGGTTCAGCTCTTCGGGCAAATGGCGGGGTGAGATGATCCCGCCAGGGCAGACCGCAACTGCATGCTCCATCGCGTTGCGAAGCTCTCGCACGTTCCCCGGCCAATCATGCGCCTGCAGGCGTTGAATCGATTCGGGGGCTAGTTCGAAGGCACGATCGCCCGCCGCTTGAGCGAGAAAAAATCCAGCAAGAGCGGGGAGGTCTTCGATCCGCTCCGACAAGCCCGGCATGCGAATCACCAAGACCCGGAGGCGATAAAAGAGGTCTTCGCGAAAGGTGCCATCCTCAACCGCTTCATTTAAATTTCGGTGCGTCGCTGCGATCAAGCGGGTGTCCACATGCAAGTCCTCGCGACCCCCCACTCGGGTAAAGATTTTCTCTTCTACAAAGCGGAGCAGCTTGGCCTGAGTCGAGGAACTCACTTCCGCGATTTCATCCAAAAAGAGGGTTCCGCCCGCCGCGCGTTCGACATGACCACTTTTGGAATCACCCGCCCCCGTGAAGGCGCCCTTTTCGTGACCAAATAATTCACTTTCGAGCAGTTGATCCGGCAGTGTCGTGCAATGCAGCGAAATAAAGTCGCCTTCGCGGCGGGGTGAATTTTGATGGATGATCCGCGCGCAAAGTGTTTTCCCGGTTCCCGTCGGCCCGGTGATAAACACGGGGACATCACTCACGCAGGCATGCGCCACTTGAGCAAAAACCGCTTGCATCGCCTGTGAGGCCCCAATCATCAAGGTGTCTTGCAGGGCGGGTGCTCCCACTAGGCTCGGCTCCTTCTTCTCTTTCGAGGGCAGCAGGCCGCGAAGGGTCGATTGGAACACCGCGAGCTCAAAGGGTTTGACGATGTATTCGGCCGCACCGCGTTGACGCGCGGTTACCGCGTTTTCTAAACTACCATGCGCGGTGATCATCAGCACCGGAGTGCCGTCAAATTCGGGAAGCAGATCAAGCCCGCTTCCGTCCGGCAAACCAATATCCAGCACCACGACATCGGGACGCTGTCCGTTGAATAACACGCGCCCTGCTTTGGCCGACGACGCGACATGGCAAATATAGCCCTCCGCTTCACAGGCCGCTTGCATTGCCCCCGCGAGGGTTTCTTCATCTTCGATTACTAAAATGGTGCTCATAAGAATAGGTGGTCAGTTAGTAGATTAGAGGTGGTCGGTTAATCGCGGTCGGTTCGTGGTCTGGTTACGAGTTCTTGGATGAGGTGCTAACGGGAAATTCAAGGCGGATTTCCGCACCAGCTGCTGCATCGATTTGCGTCTTTGAGGGCGGCGCGTCCGCACGATTGCCAATCCGCAGTCGCCCGCCATGCGCCTCCGCGATTTGACCTGAAATGTGCAGGCCGATGCCCATGCCACCTTCGCGGGTGGTGAAGAATAGGTTGCCAGCTTGGGCCAATCCCTTTGTATCGAAACCCTTGCCCGTGTCGCTAAAAATTAAGCAGGTCGTTTTCGCGTTCGTTTCGTGCTGAATCGTTAAGGTGCCACCTCCGGGCATGGCTTGGATCGCGTTGAGGACAAGGTTGTCGATCACTTGGGTGATGCGTCGTGAGTCGGCCTGTACCTCCACGCTTTCGGGGAGCTGCACATCGATGCGTGTCTGCGCATGTGTCGCCTTGGGTTCATGAAAGGCAACCCGCTCCTGTACCAGCTTCGTGAGATTGAGCGCGGCCAAGGCGGGTGGCTCGGGGCGCACCAGGAACATCCATTGCTGTAGCAAGCCGCTTACTTTTTCCGTTTCGCGCAAGAGGAGGGGAGCGGTCTTTCCCACGCGTTCCTGCAAGCCCTGCTCTGGGGCGGATTGGAGCAACTCAAGATGCATCCGAATCGCCGCCATGGGGTTTTGAATTTCATGCGCGAAGCCGGCTGCGATGGTGGTTACGGCGGAGAGTTTTTCGGCCTGCAATCGAGCCTCGCGTTCATCGGACAAACGCTGCTGGGTATCCAGTACCGAACGCGCAAGAAAACCAATCTCATCTTGGCGACTCGCTTCGGGAATGGCTTGTACATGGTCTTGACCGATCTCGGGCAGGCGCCGTGCGAGTGACTGAAGGGGTCGGACCACAGCTCGGGCTACGATCCAGCCGAGCCCACACGCCGCAGCCAAAAACGCGAGCAGGACCATCAGCGAAGCGGGTCGAAGTAAATAGTGCCAGGCGGCTTTGGCGGGACGTACCAGCAGCAAATAGCGCCCGGGCTCGAGTTCGGTGGCAATCGCTTCGTGCGTGTCGCCAAGTGACACCTTCTCGCCAAAGGTCTCCGGCTCAATCAGCTCGCGGCGGTAGGCCGCCAGTTCGAGGGGTAGCTCGGGAATAAAACGCCGGTCCACCCGCCTAAAGTAAACGTCGACCCCTAAAATTTGCTGGAGCTGAACCGCAATTTTTTCTGAATCCGGCAAACCACTATCACGAATAAAGCTCCCATTCGACTCGGCTTGACTGAGAAATTTCGCCTGCGATTCTTGCTGAAAAATCGACACCAAAAACCAAGCAAAACACAAGGTTCCCAGCAGCACGAAGGCTACGAAGGGAATCGCAAGCTGGGCCCAAAGCCCGTTGGTTGATGGTTTCATGGTTGGCATGTCGCTTTGAGACGTTTGATGACGTACAATTCTTGGACATAATTGCAAAGAATGGATGATAAAACTGAGTTTTTACCGCCTGATTGGGTCTGCTAAGCCGGATGAATCTACAAATGTAAGCGATTTCCCCAGAGATTCGGCATTTTCGAAAATTTTCCACATTCTTGGTACCTTTCCTGCATAGGAATTAGGTATGATACGGAATATGAAAAACCTGTTGCCTACTAACTCCTCCCCTAACTCCTCTATTAAATCCTCCCTCAACCCCTCTATTAAATCCTCTCTCAACCCCTCCCTTACCCCCTCTATTAACTCCTCTTTTACCTCCTTCGGGCGCGCCTTTATTTTGGGATGCGCCATCACCTTGAGTGGAAGCGCGCTCATGACGACAAACCTCCAGGCCCAAGCGCTTGAAGGGGAAGCCCTGAGCGAATCTCTGCTTCGCGAAGCGCGCACTGCGCTAGATCAGTCGGCCAAATGGTTGTTGGCCAAGCAGCAAGAAGATGGGCATTGGTCCAACGCGGAATACCCCGCCTTGACCGCACTTCCTGTCTGGGCCCTGAGCCGTGCTGGCAAAGCCGAGATTCCAGCTGTGAAAAAGGCCACCGAGTGGATCGCGACCCATGCCAAAGAAGACGGATCGATTTACGTTGAGCCAAGCGAAGAACGTAAAGGTGGAGGACTGGTCAATTACAACACCGCGATAAGCATGGTCGGACTTCATCTCTCTGGCAATCCAGATTACACCGACCTCGTGCTCAAAGCACGGACCTTCACCGCCGCGGGTCAACACCTCGGCGGGGACATTTATGAAGGTGGCATGGGCTACGATGCAAAAACCGACCGGGCTTACGCGGACTTGCTGAACACCTCGGTTGCAGTTGAAGCGATGCGCCTCACCGAAGGGGTGGAAGATCTTCGTCCACGCGGTGAAGCAAAAGCGGATCTTAAATGGGACAAAGTCGTCGAGTTTGTTGAACGCATTCACAACGATCCAAAAGTAAACGACAACCCACTCGTGAGCGATGATGCCAAAGAGCAAGGCGGCTTCTGGTATCGTCCGGATCAAACCCGAGCTGGCGAACACGAAGGTGAAGACGGCACCATGCGCTATCGCTCCATGCCGGGCATGACCTATGCCGGATTGCTGACGTACATTTACGCAGACGTTGAACGCGATGACCCACGGGTGACCTCTACCGTGAAATGGATCGCCAACAATTGGAACTTGGATGAAGCCAGTCGCGACCCCGAAAAAGTGGGGACCGACGCTGCGAAAGAAGGACTCTTTTATTTGTATAACGTTCAAGCCAAAGGCTTGGCCGCGTTTGGAAACGACACCTTGGTTCCTGAGAGTGGCAAGTCATTCAACTGGCGGGTAAAGTTGATCGAGCGCCTCTTGCGCTCTCAGAAAACCGAAGCTGAAACGGGTAACGGCTACTGGTTGAATGAAGACGGACGCTACATGGAAGGCGACCCGATTTTGGTTACGAGTTACACCATGATCGCATTGGCAAATGCGTTGGGACCAGATCTCGAAGCGAAAAAATAATCGCGAGCGACAACCCTCCGACAAAAATAAGGAAGCTCTGGCTTCCTTTTTTTGTCGGGAAAAATATGCGAATTAAAGTGGCGGAGGCACCTCGCCTCAGGTGACGGCGGAGATGTAAGATGATGTAAGATGTTGAAGGCGACGCCTCTGACGATTACCCGATGACTTCATATAAGATGCCGACGGGGACGTCGGCGCTCCCAGGCTCTTCGTCCATTCCTTTTCCACCAATTGCAGTGGCTGAAATACAAAGGCTGAAGAGGTTTGTACGATGCCCTTGCAAGGGCGTCTTTGTGCCATCGCCTTCGTAGGAGTCTGTCGGACTTCACGTGTGCCCAGCACTAGCAGGCTGTTGAAAAAATGCGCCGCAAAGTAAACCGAGAGCATTTTTCATCCAACGAGGCGACAGTAGGGTTTCGTCTGGTTTTTAGGCCCGAAGGGTCGTCGTCATTTTAGCCCGGGTCGCAGGCCCGGGTACGTTCCAAAAACCCGCAAGGCCTGAAAGGTCGAGTCAGAAAAATTTCCGCAATTGACTCGACCTTTCAGGCCATGCTTGAAGCATACAAAACCCAGGCCTTCGACCTGGACTATAATGTATCGACCCTTCGGGCCTAGTTACCTAGCTCGCCTCCGGTGAAGCCGACGAGGACGTCGGTGTTCCCAGGCTCCTCGTCCATTTCTAAGCGGGATAAATCCCGTTCGACAAATGCGGAATAAATTCCACGCCGCGTTGATAGGTTCCATAATTCCTATGAAGCATTAAATCGCCGAAGGCCAAGGAGCGGCGGTTTCCAACCGCCGACAGTGGGATGCATCTCGTTTAAAACAACCGATCTGTTGTAAGCCATGCTTCGCACACAGGCGGAACGCCTCTGTCACTTCATCTCTGTAGCCCATCTCCGTATTTTGATCGTAGAGCGAGCCGCGATCAGGTACTCTAAAAACGTATATGCTCCGCTCCTTCCGTTTACTTCAAATTTGTCTATGCCTCAGCCTTCTACCCTGGCTGACCTCTCCGCTTCACCAATCGGTTCAAGCGCAGGAAAAGCCCTCTCCGCTAAAAACCGGCTCACAGCATCTACAATTTTCAACCGCCCCTGCGATCGACCTCAAAGTTGGGGCCAACCCACTCTGCAAAACGTGGCTGGAGAAGTTTACCACCGAATCGTTTCAGGTGCATGTACCCAAATCTTATTCTCCTGATGTACCGCATGGTTTAGTGGTCTATGTGCACTCCGGCGATAGCATGTCCCCAAGCTGGCGCGATGTATTGGAAAAGCGAAAGCTCATCTGGATCGGAGCGCAAAAAGTGGGGAACAAGCACGACGTTACTCGCCGTGCCGGGCTGTCCCATCTTGGCGCCCTTCGCATCATCGAACGCATGAACATCGATGCCGATCGCATTTACACCGCTGGGAATTCAGGCGGTGCGCGCATCGCAGGGCATATGGCCTTCCTCTGGCCAGAGATCTACAAAGGAAGCGTGATGAGCGTTGGGGCGTCCTTCCATCGTAAGATTCCCGAAGCGGATATGAAGCTCACGGACGATAAAAAGTATGTCGCGAATTTCATTCCGATTCCGCCCGCCAACGTCCCCGTGGCAAAGGCCGGTAGCCGCTTCGTTCTCTTCACCGGCCCTAAAGACTTTCGTTTTCAGGAGATTCAAGACATCTTCAGCGAGGGCTACATGAAGGATGGCTTCAAGGCCAAATTGATCGCCTCACATGGGGGAGGGCATCGACTCTGCAACTCACCTGAGTTCAAAACCGCCCTCGATTTTATCGAGCAGAAATAGGTTCAATCGCGTAGGCGGTTTGCCCCGTCGATCAGTCGTTCTGCGATGATGTCGACTTCGTCCGACGTGGTCATGCGCCCCAAGCTAATGCGAATGCTATTGCCCGCGTCTTTCTCACTCAAGCCCATGGCCATGAGCACGTGGCTTTCTTTCCCCGTTCCGGAGGCGCAGCTGCTCCCGGAGCTGGCGGCAACTTCGCGCAACTGTGTCAGCCAGCCCCGCCCTAGGCCGGGTAAGGTCAGCATGCTCGTTCCCGGAATTCGTTTGGTTTTGAGCCCGTGGATCTGGAGTCCGGGCAAGGCATCGAGTAAGGTTGTTTCCAGCTGATTTTGCATGGCTTGCAGATGAGCTTGATGGGTGGCCAGCTCGCGATGGGCTATCTCGGCCGCCAACCCAAAACCCGCGATCCCTGCGACATTCTCTGTGCCCGATCGAAGCCCCGCTTCTTGGCCCCCGCCGCGAATCTGAGGCGAGATGGCGAGCCCTTTGCGCTTCCATAGGGCGCCAACCCCTTTGGGACCATAGCACTTATGGGCAGAGAGCGCGGCGAAATCGACCCCGAGCGATTCGAAGTTTAGCTCGAGTTTTCCAAGCACCTGAGTCGCATCGCAAAAGACCATTGCCCCGGCACCGCGGGCCGTATCCACGAGGCGGGACATTTGCTCTTGGCAGATCCCAGTTTCGTTATTGGCCAACATGATGCAGACCAAGCCTACTTCGCGCGAGAGTTGTGTCTTGAAGGCAGCAAGATCAATTTGACCCTGTGCGTCGACCGCGATTTTTTCCAGTTGGGCGCCTGCGTGATCGCAATGCTTCAGAGGTTCGAGCACCGCCGGATGTTCGACCGCAGAATAGAGGATGGTAGGCCGCGATGCGAGGCAACGTTCCACTACGCCAAAGATGGCTAGGTTGCAGGCTTCGGTTGCGCCGCTGGTGAAAATAACTTCGTCGGAGCGCGCCCCGATGGCCTTGGAAATTCGTTCACGCGCAGTGTCGACATGGGCTCGGGCTGAACGACCTAACACCGTCGCTCGGTTGCTTGGGTTGCCAAAGTCTTCCACGAGGGCCTGACGCATCAGGTCGGCAACCTCGGGAAGGCAAGGGGTGGTGGCGTTGTAGTCGGCGTAGATCATGTGCTCAAACCCTACCGTGGAAGCGGGGGGCTTGGGCAGTTCTATTTTACTCTCCGAGGAAGAAATTCTCGGCGCGATGCAGGTGTTACCGCACGTCGCAACGGGTCAAATATCATGAAAAAGCGCCATCAAATCATCGCGACCATCTGCGTTAGGCGGCGGGATATTTCTTACATCAGGCGAGACAGTTCTTGAAGTTGAATACCTCTTTCAGCAGGAGCCTTCAGGTCAAGGTCAAGGTCAAGGTCAAGGTCAAGGGCGGTATCAAAAGGCCTTCGTCAATTCAAAGTGGCTAATGGTCATAGTAAGTAATCTCCTGTTGGATGAATTTTGATCCACCTCTGCAATCCCCTTCACCTTGACCTTGACCTCCCCAGTCGGGCGGATGCAAAGCCCGTGACCTTGGAGGGAAGCGCCATCAAATCATCGCGACCATCTGCGTTAGGCGGCGGTATATTTCTTACATCAGGCGAGACAGTTCTTGAAGTTGAATGCCTCTTTCAGCAGGAGCCTTCAGGTCAAGGTCAAGGTCAAGGTCAAGGTCAAGGGCGGTATCAATATGCCTTCGTCAATTCAAAGTGCTAATGGTCATAGTAAGTAATTTCCTGATGGATGAATTTTGATCCACCTCTGCAATCCCCTTCACCTTGACCTTTTACTTGACCTTGACCTCCCCAGTCGGGCGGATCCAAAGCCCGTGACTTTGGAGGGAAGCGCCATCAAATCATCGCGACCATGTTGCGTTAGGCGGCGGGATTTTTCATGTATCAGGCGAGACAGTTCTTGAAGTTGTATGCCTCTTTCAGCAGGAGCCTTCAGGTCAAGGTCAAGGTCAAGGTCAAGGTCAAGGTCAAGGTCAAGGGGGAGGGCAGTATCAAAAGGCCTTCGTCAATTCAAAATGGCTAATGGTCATGGTAAGTAATCTCCTGTTGGATGAATTTTGATCCACCTCTGCAATCCCCTTCACCTTGACCTTGACCTCCCCAGTCGGGCGGATCCAAAGCCCGTGACCTTGGAGGGAAGCGCCATCAAATCATCGCGACCATCTGCGTTAGGCGGCGGGATTTTTCATGTATCAGGCGAGACAGTTCTTGAAGTTGTATGCCTCTTTCAGCAGGAGCCTTCAGGTCAAGGTCAAGGTCAAGGTCAAGGTCAAGGTCAAGGTCAAGGTCAAGGTCAAGGTCAAGGTCAAGGGGGAGGGCAGTATCAAAAGGCCTTCGTCAATTCAAAATGGCTAATGGTCATAGTAAGTAATCTCCTGGTGGATGAATTTTGATCCACCTCTGCAATCCCCTTCACCTTGACCTTTCACTTGACCTTGACCTCCCCAGTCGGGCGAATTCAAAACCCGTGACCTCGGAGGTAAGCGCCATCAAATCATCGCGACCATGTTGCGTTAGGCGGCGGGATATTTCTTACATCAGGCGAGACAGTTCTTGAAGTTTAATACCCCTTACAGCAGAAGCCTTCAGGTCAAGGTCAAGGTCAAGGTCAAGGTCAAGGTCAAGGGCAAGGGGGAGGGCAAGGGGGAGGGCGGTATCAAAATGCCTTCGTCAATTCAAAGTGCTAATGGTCATAGTAAGTAATCACCTGGTGGATGAATTTTGATCCACCTCTGCAATCCCCTTCACCTTGACCTTTCACTTGGCCTTGACCTCCCCAGTCGGGCGGATCCAAAGCCCGTGACCTTGGAGGGAAGCGCCATCAAATCAGCGCGACCATGTTGAGTTAGGCGGGCGGGATTTTTCTCATATCAGGCGAGACAGTTCTTGAAGTTGAATACCTCTTTCAGCAGGAGCCTCAAGGTCAAGGTCAAGGTCAAGGTCAAGGTCAAGGTCAAGGTCAAGGTCAAGGTCAAGGTCAAGGTCAAGGTCAAGGTCAAGGTCAAGGGGGAGGGCAAGGTCAAGGTTCGTAACTTACCTGCTGAAATCTATTCTACTTCCATATCCTTTCAGGAACTTGATCTTTCGCTTCCTAAAATTTATCTTATCATCTTTATTCACGTGTCGTACTAATTTCAGAACCATGCCATCCCTCTCTCACGAAAAATTAATCGTCTATAAACGAAGCATCGAATTCAATTCTTGGGCGTATACCTTCATACAGCATCGCAAATTTTCCTCACATCTTGCCGCTCAATTTCATCGGGCAATGATTTCCATTCCACTCAATATTGCAGAAGGAAATGGGAAGTATACCAGCAGGGATAAAGCGAAGTATTATGACATCGCGAAAGGATCTGCTCTCGAATGTGGAGCATGCCTCGATCTTGCCGTAGCTCAGGAGAAATATAGTGCAATGGATATCTTTGAAGGGAAGGAGATGTTAATAGAGATCGTCTCGATGTTAACGGGGTTGGCCAAGTCAACCGCTCCCGATCGGGTCAGGGAGGATGGGGTAGGCTATGGTGAAACTACAGATCAAGATTGATTACGATCCAATGATGTAGTTGCAGAAGTCATAGATAACTTAAATGGTAATGGAGACTTTATCTTCAATCCACTTCAATCCACTTCAATCCCCTTCACCTTCACCTTTACCTTTTACTTGACCTTGACCTCCCCAGTCGGGCGGATGCAAAGCCCGTGACCTTGGAGGTAGGCGCCATCAAATCATCGCGACCATCTGCGTTAGGCGGCGGGATATTTCTTACATCAGGCGAGACAGTTCTTGAAGTTGAATGCCTCTTTCAGCAGGAGCCTTCAGGTCAAGGTCAAGGTCAAGAGGGAGTCAAAATGCCTTCGTCAATTCAAAGTGGATACTTACTATAGGAAGTAACCTCCTGTTGGATGAATTTTGATCCACCTCTGCAATCCCCTTCACCTTGACCTTTTACTTGACCTTGACCTCCCCAGTCGGGCGGATGCAAAGCCCGTGACCTTGGAGGGAAGCGCCATCAAATCATCGCGACCATCTGCGTTAGGCGGCGGGATATTTCATGTATCAGGCGAGACAGTTCTTGAAGTTGAATGCCTCTTTCAGCAGGAGCCTTCAGGTCAAGGTCAAGGTCAAGGTCAAGGTCAAGGTCAAGGGGGAGGGCGGTATCAAAATGCCTTCGTCAATTCAAAGTGGCTAATGGTCATAGTAAGTAATCTCCTGGTGGATGAATTTTGATCCACCTCTGCAATCCCCTTCACCTTGACCTTTCACTTGACCTTGACCTCCCCAGTCGGGCGGATGCAAAGCCCGTGACCTTGGAGGGAAGCGCCATTAAATCATCGCGACCATCTGCGTTAGGCGGCGGGATTTTTCTCATATCAGGCGAGACAGTTCTTGAAGTTGAATGCCTCTTTCAGCAGAAGCCTTCAGGTCAAGGTCAAGGTCAAGGTCAAGGTCAAGGTCAAGGGGGAGGGCGGTATCAAAATGCCTTCGTCAATTCAAAGTGCTAATGGTCATAGTAAGTAATCTCCTGGTGGATGAATTTTGATCCACCTCTGCAATCCCCTTTACCTTTACCTTTACCTTTACCTTTACCTTTACCTTTACCTTTACCTTTACCTTTACCTTTACCTTTTACTTGACCTTGACCTCCCCAGTCGGGCGAATTTAAAGCCCGTGACCTTGGAGGGAAGCGCCATTAAATCATCGCGACCATCTGCGTTAGGCGGCGGGATTTTTCTCATATCAGGCGAGACAGTTCTTGAAGTTGAATGCCTCTTTCAGCAGGAGCCTTCAGGTCAAGGTCAAGGTCAAGAGGGAGTCAAAATGCCTTCGTCAATTCAAAGTGGATACTTACTATAGGAAGTAACCTCCTGTTGGATGAATTTTGATCCACCTCTGCAATCCCCTTCACCTTGACCTTTTACTTGACCTTGACCTCCCCAGTCGGGCGGATGCAAAGCCCGTGACCTTGGAGGGAAGCGCCATCAAATCATCGCGACCATCTGCGTTAGGCGGCGGGATATTTCATGTATCAGGCGAGACAGTTCTTGAAGTTGAATGCCTCTTTCAGCAGGAGCCTTCAGGTCAAGGTCAAGGTCAAGGTCAAGGTCAAGGTCAAGGGGGAGGGCGGTATCAAAATGCCTTCTTCAATTCAAAGTGCTAATGGTCATAGTAAGTAATCTCCTGGTGGATGAATTTTGATCCACCTCTGCAATCCCCTTCACCTTGACCTTTCACTTGACCTTGACCTCCCCAGTCGGGCGGATGCA
>Ga0209187_1002876_pt1 | contig 15405 bp, 10 predicted proteins | sample BantaG_FD_187430 | JGI IMG/M metagenome (GOLD analysis project Ga0209187, IMG submission 187430) | Marine algal microbial communities from Bantry Bay, Ireland - BantryBay_4 metaG (SPAdes) (version 2) | ecosystem: Host-associated > Algae > Red algae > Unclassified | place: Bantry Bay, Ireland... | reverse complement strand
TAGAAGCAGGATCCGCCATTGATGCGATTTCTACGACTTTGCCTTTAAATTTTTTTTCAGCGAAAACATCAAAGGTGACTTCCGCATCATCTCCTTTTTTTATTTGGACGACTTCTTTATCTGAGACAAATGCTTGGAGTACTTTGGTATTGCTTTGCGGCGCAATAAGAAAAACGGGTTCTCCTATCCTTGTGATCTCATTTTCCTTTTTATGGTTTTTTAAAACAATGCCATTCGCCGGTGCTATTATTTTTGTAGCGTCGATATTGATGGCGATTGCTTTTCGGTTTTCCATTATAGATTGTCGTGATTGTTGAGTTTGCAGTAATTGGTTTTCAATGGTTTGCACTTCTGTTTTTGCATTTTCGAATTGTTCTAAGGTGGCGACACTATCTTGATATAAACCTGAAATATTTTCAAAATCCCTTCTTGCTTTTTGTAAAAGCAATGTTTTATTCTTGATAGAAATATTAGCTTGTTCAATTTCAAGGTCAACTTTTTGAGCAGAGACTTCTACCATTTTCACCTCTAGGATTGCGAGCAATTGCCCCTTTATAATTTCTTGCCCTTCATGAACTAGCACTTTTAGAATTTTTCCACTTTGGTTAAAACTCATTTCAAATGCATTGTCATCAATTATTTTTCCAGTAGAAGAAATTTTATTTTGATAATCAATAGCTTGTGCTTTTTGAACTTGTACTGTTTTTAAAATGGGCGAAGTCATGGATGTTGCGGCTAAAGCACTTTCCTGATTACTGCAACTTGGAAGAATGGCTGTTCCAACAAAGATTGTCACCATGATAAGCTGGTAAATAAAATACGGGATGAAATTTTTCATTTTTGATATTGTTTTATGAAGTATGTTTGCAAATATATTTAGGCGTGTTTTATTAAATACCCATCGCTTTTTCCAAGGCTAAAAAGTTAACTTGAAGATCATGTTGAGCCATGATGATTTCTTTTTTTGAATTCACCAATTGGGTTTGAGCATTTGTTATTTCCAATAAATTACTCTGCCCTTGTTTAAATTTTTTATTGATGGATTGAAAAGCTTTGGCTGCATTTTCTTTTTTGGCAATAGCTAGATTGATTTTTGTTCGAGCCGTTTCTACTTCATAAAAAGCAGTCAGGACTTCCATTTCTATTTTCTTTTCTAACAATACCTTTTCATGTTCTAAAATATCTTGATCCATTTTTACTTGTGCGACTTTGGAGGACTGGCTTCCATCCAAAATATTCCAACTCAATACCACCGATGCGATCCCATAATCTGCATCATTTTTTAAAGCATAATTGGTTCCTTGAAAACCGTAATCACCGATTAAATTTAACTCAGGTAACCGGTTGGCTTTTTCTTTTTTCAGGTGCTGTTCCGCCATTGATTTCGCCAATTCGATTTGTTGAAATTCTAACCTGTTTTGCCTTGCCGCTAGGATGGCTTCTTCCAAGGGAATCGTTTTAATAGTTGTGGATAAATCTTCTTCGGAAATTTGAATCGGAGCCGAATAAGGGCTTTCCAAGAGTCCATTAAAATAAGCTTTTGCCAATTGCTCTTTTTGATTGGCTACTGCAATTTGAGTTTCTATGGAACGCAATTCAATGGTAGCCGTATGCACTTGGTCGGCGGTCATTTGATGATGCTTTATGAGACTTTTGACCGTTCTAATATTTTCTTCTGCAAGTTGTTTGGAGTCAGAAAAAATATCTTGTAACACCTTGATTTTCACGTAGTTATAGTAAGATTTTTTGACTTTGTAAAGGATTTCTTTTTCAGACAAACTAAGTTTTTTATTGCCCATTTTGACCTGATGGTTTTGTAAAATTTTAGTTTGATTTAAGGTAGGATTAAAAATAGGCATCACCACTCGGAGGTACGTTTCCTGTTCTCTATTTCTCAAAAAATTGACTTCATTATTTCCTATTGCTCCAAAAGCAGCTGACATTGGGAGCGATGGATTAAGCTCACTCAATTCAGTATTTAGTTGGTTAAGATTTTGGAAAACAGGGTTGAGTAAATCGCCCGTAGGAATTTCAAAAGTACGTCCACCGAATGCTCTAGAGTATCGAGTATGAAAACTTAAGGAGGGAAGATATTTTCCTTTAATCTCTCTAAGTTTTAAAAGATTTTTCCCTTGCCCCAATTCCTGAATTTTCAAACTTGAATTATTTTCTAATGCCCTTTTTACATATTGATTCAAAACGGTTGATTGGCTTTGAACCAAGAGGTAAAAAAGGATGAAGAAAGTAGTGAGTGTTATTTTTTGTTCCATTGGTTTTGAAAAATTATGAGTTATTAAAAAGGTAATTATTTAGTATTGGCTTACGCCAATGAATTTTTCAACGCAGAGTCGGGGAGGCGCAGAGTTTTTAAATTTTTCTTCGAAAAATCCTCTGCGGAAAATCCTCTGCGTCTCCCCGCCTCTGCGTTGAAAAATATTTAATAAAAACAAGACATTTACAATAATCCCATACAGAGCAAAGTGAAGGTTCCGATGATGATATGTGAAACACTTACCCCTAATAATGATTGTTGACGAGCATACATGACCCCCCAAAAGATTCCTGCTAATACCGTCAATACTGCAAATTTCAAATCGTAATGAATATGAAAAGCACCAAACAATAAATTGGATAGAAAAATGGATGACACCACCTTATTTTTTCCAGTCAAAAACAATTCTAAACTTCCTTGTATTACTCCCCTGGCTACAAATTCTTGAATAGGAACCAAGAGGATATAAGCGATATAAACCAATATCACATTTCCTGTACTAAATCGATTCAGGTCGTTAAAATCAAAGATGGGTTTGCCATGATAGTAGGGAACAAACTGTACGAGACAAAATTTGAAGAAGATTAATCCAGCTATAAAATACATGGTCCATAACAATGATTCTATCAAATTATTTTTCCAATTATTTAAATTTAATCCATAACTAGATGGGGGATAAACGCAAGAATATATCTTATAAATAGAACTGACTCCTAACAAAACCATCATCGTTGGATTGAGAACATCGAGGAATTCTTTATTTTTAAAAATGGGTTGGTACTCAATAAATAATCCTAATAAAAATTGGTAAGCTACTAGCCAAAGTACCATAGTAATCAGAAAATCTTTGGCTCTATCACCTCTCTGAGTATCTGTTAGAATATCATCTTCTGATGATGCTGTAATTGTAACTTTTCGAGTTAAGTCATTGAGTGGATAGTCATTTTTAAACTGGTCAACTTTACTATTTATCATTGATTGTATATCAATGACTTTAAAGTTCTTGATGGGTCTGAATGGTTCTCTTTCTATATTTTCTCTTTGGTTTTCCATGTTATGTATGTTTGTCTGATGTTGTATTTGGTTAATCATAGGATCTATAAGGGGTGGCTTATTAATATAGAAGAGGAGTTCTTTACTAATAATTACATTACAAAGATAGCGGGGTTCTTTTCGACGTGTTATAACAAAACCGCCAAATGTTATAAAATTTCCGACAGGACTATAACAAAACCGACAAAACTGATAATGGTGGATAAAAAAAGGCTAAGTGCCTGATAATCAACATATTGAATGTTTTAATATGTTAACTGGATGCGGGATGTGGGACTTGAGATTTGAGGAGAGTGTTCAAAAAAGTATTTCATCGACTTTGTATTCCTTAGCCGTCGGATGTAAATCCGACTTTCTCAGTCGAATTACTTTAGAATCTAAACCTTTGATTTAATATTTTCGAATCCATTTATTTTCGATTGAGAGAGTCGGATTTACACACGACGGCTAAGGAATACAAGGTCGATGACACACCTCCTGAAAATCTCACCTCTCACCTCTCATATCTCATGTCTCACCTCTCATGTCTCACCTCTCACCTCTAGTAAAACAAAAAGCGGTGACAGATTACATATGCTCTCGAAGTAAATCTGTTGGAGCCATTCCGAATTCTTTTTTAAAGCACTTCGTAAAATAAGAAAGACTACTAAATCCAATATCGAAAGCAGCTTCAGATACTCCTTTCTTTCGTTCGATTAATAATTCTTTAGCTCGATGTAATCGAACGGAACGGATCATTTGATTAGGAGTCTTATTAGCAATCGATTTTAATTTACGTTGGAGTTGACGTTCACTCACGCCCACTTCTTGGCAAAGTGTGTCTATACCATAATTTTCATCACTTAGATGAGTTTCAATGCTTTGTAAAACATTTTCTAAAAAAGAATGGTTTTGAGCATGTGTTGCAGTTTTGCTATTGGGAGAATCACTCGAAGCGGTAGGTTGAATATGCTCTTGTAAAGTGAGGAGGGTGATTGGATTAGAAATTCCTTTAAATTGTGTAGGCCCTAAATTAGCAAATTTTAAGCCTGTACCTGACAGGAGATTTTTGACCGTTTGAGTTAATAAAATTTCATTGCCACCTGCTTGCTCTAGCACTCTTGATGCAATATGAACCGCAAGTCCTGCTACGTCTTTATCTTTTGTAACAATATATTCACCGGTATGTATGCCTTGTTTGATTTCAATATTCAAAACTTGTATGGCATCTCTAATCGCTACTGCACAATGAACGGCTTTACTCGGGCCATCAAAGGTAGCTAGGAATCCATCGCCTGTATTTTTTATCACTTCCCCTCTGAACTGCTGAATGGTTTTCTTAAGAATCTGATTGTGCTCGCTTAAAATTTTATACCATTCTGTATCGCCTAATTGAGTTAGGTGATAGGTTGACGCAGCAATATCTGTAAATAAAATAGTGGATAATTTTCTTTCAATTTTTTCAATAGGTCGAGTTCCTGTCAGAAATTCTGTAATCTCATTTAATACTTCATCTGTTTTTCCCACCCAAAATAAATGGTCATCTCCTTCAAATTCTACAAATTTAGACCCCTTGATTCGTTCTGCAATAAATCTTCCTTCTTCTATTTTTACATCAATATCATTGGTGCGGTATAACAATAGCGTGGGGACATCTATCGTATCCAAAATATCTATGATGTCGACTTGGGTATTCATTTTGGTTAAAACCATGGCTGCACTTGGACTTGCACCTGAACGAAAATAACTAGCTAACCAATCCATAAAAACTTTATCATCAGCTGCTGAAGGTGCCAATGATGCTAAATTCATATCACCACTTCCCCAGCTATTTTCTATCATATCATATACCTCTTGTCGTTCTTCATCAGTAGGTGCCCAAGGATAATCTTCCGAATATCTTCGCTTAGCAAATACGCCAAAAGTAATCAAGGCATGGGTACGCATCGGATAAGTTGCTGCAAATAATGCGGAGACGGAACCCCCTTCAGAGTGTCCAAAAAGTACGGCACGTTTTGAGTCAACAGCATCCATTACTGCACGGATGTCATCCATCCTTTCTTCCAATGTGGATAAGTCTGTAACTCGATCAGATAAGCCAGTTCCTCTTTTATCAAAGAGAATAACTCGGGCAAATTTGGCAAGACCTTTTAGGAATTTGACTAGGCGGGGACTTTGCCACATCAAGTCAATATTGGAAACCCAACCGGGAACATAGACAATGTCAATAGGACCATCTCCTATAACTTGATATGCAATATTGATACGACCGCTTTTCGTATATTTTGTATTTGGTTTCATAGTAGTTAATAAAGTTATTTATGTATAACTATTAGGGGTATTCATTTGAGAGGATAAAAATAAGTAAAAATATTGCACTTAACAACCGCATAAAGATGTGGCTCTATGACTTGAATTGAGATGGTGTGTCTGTGTGAAATAGTAGCAAATTTCGAGATACCTTCCAATTGTTCTGTTTTAGTCCAGCGTTTTTTAGAATTTTTAAAAGCAATATTCAAATACATATCATTGGCAACGGCAAAATCAAAAAGTCCACTTGTATGATTGAAGCAATGTTTAATTAAAATTTTATTAGGATCATATCCTCCTATTGATAAAATATTAAAATGGGATTCTGAAATATGTTTGCTTGTCGGATCGTCGATAGATAGCGTTCCATTTTCATGAAGTAGATACAAAATTTCTCCTGATAGTTTTTAAAGAAGCCAAATTTAAGTCGTCTAAATAAAACGATATGAAAGTTGTTCCAATTATTATTTTACTAATCTTACAGAGTAGTATTTTGTCTTGCCAGAATATTTCTAACAATACAAATACGTCAATGCCACCATTATTTGAATTTAAAGGAGATTTCCATACTCGAATTATTTTAAAAGAATTTGCCCGATTGGATAATCCAACTTTGGGTGTTCACCAAACCTCTAAAAAAAAGGCTTCCAACTAATCAAAGTTGGAAGCCTTTTTTCCTAAAAACTATTTCCTCAAAAACCTATCTCACATACAATCTTTGGAAAGGAACAATTACCTCATTTCTATCCATGTCATTTAATGATCTAAGTTGAGCAACAGACGTTCTATATTTTTGAGCGATGCTATGCATTGTATCTTCATCTTGAACGATGTGAATTAGTCGTTGCGTACCATCCACATTCATTTCAATTAACTCGTTTCCTTTTCCAGTTACCAAAGGTTGACCTTGAGCCGTTCTATTTCCAGCCAAAGCAGGATTGATATAAACATACTCTTGAGGAACTGCTTTTTGTTGAGCAGGAACTTGAATTACTTGAGTTCCAGCAACTGTATTTGAAATCAATAATACTTGTCCAGGCTGAATCAAATCAGAACCTAAACCATTGATTCTTTTTAAGTCAGCTACTCTCATACCATATACCGCAGCGATTCTAAATAAAGTTTCTCGCTTAGCAACCGTGTGGTATCTTGCTCCTTTTGCTCCAACATATGCATATGATTGAGGTTGAGTAGCAGGAGTCACCGTTGCAGGTGCAGTTTGTGGTCGAATGTAGTAAGCAGTAGGAGCAGCAGCTGGTGCTTGACGAATGATTTGATAGTCAGAAGGCGGTTGAATCATCAATCGAGTACAAGGATAAATCGCATCTCTTCGCAATCCGTTCCATGCTTTGATTTGATTAACTGTTACTCCATAAGTAGCAGCGATACTGTAAAGTGTTTCTCTTTTTTGTACCACATGAGTATTATAAGTTGGTTGCTCTAAACAATTCGCAGTACCCGCACCTTTAGCAGGTCTTTCAACTGGTGCAACAATTGATAATCTCATACATGGGTAAATTCGATTATTAGGCCCAATTTTATTCCATGCTTTCATCTGCTTTATATCCAATCCATATGATCTAGCAATAGTATAAAGTGTTTCTTTTTTCTGAACAATATGAGTATCGTTAGTCGAAACTTCCAAACATCCTGAATCATCATTTACAGTCGTCGTCGTTGTAGGAACATAAGGAATGTTTGTTGATGGAAGAGTTGTAGTTGTCGTTGTTGTCGTAGTGGTGTTACCTGAATTCTGATTGATCATATATCCATTTCGGTAAATGTTACCACCAAATTCTCCTTCTGCTCTTAGACCAGTATTAGAATCTACATAATAACCTTTATCTAAATCTAGATAAATTCTTCCTGCACCTGGGTAAACAGTAGAAGTATATCCAGAATTATAAATTGCAGTTGTTGTAGAACCGCCAGAAAGAAGACCACCATTAGTACTACCACCAGTTACATTTACACCTCCGCTTGGAGTCGTAAGGATAGGAGTCGTATTGATATTTGGATTCAAAACTACATCTGTAGTATTAGTTGATAAATCTCCAGAGTTGTTAGTCGTTGTCGTCGTTGTTGTACCTGGAGTAGTTTTAGGTTGACCGCCATAGAATTTACAAATCAAACCTAAGTAATCAACAATACTATAATTATTGATTTTTCTTAGTTCCAATTTCTCTCCAACTGCCAAAGGAGGCATGGGATCAGATTTTTTATATAAAATACCAATCTCAGGAAGAATGGTCAAATCCGCCATGCTATTTCTAGAAGGATCAGTTTTAATACGGAATTTGTAGCGAGACAAACAATCATTGTCATCTTTTGCGCTAAAATAGACATCCGCTTTTGAACCTTTAGTCGCAAGGTTTCCTGTAGCAGCTTGATTATAGTAATAAGAAAAAGAATAATTATCAGAACGAGTACCAAAAGCGATATTCGTATTATAATAATATTCTGCTTTTTTGACTTTATAAATTCTAAAACCATAAGTATGCTCTTGTACCAAGAATACTTCAAGAGTTCCTTTATTTACTTCGTCAACAAATTTTTCGTCTCTTTCCAACTCCGCACAAGTTGCTGTACCTGCTGGTTTGTACTGACGAGGCGTGTAATCTTCGCCTGCCTCCAAAATGATTTTTTCATTATCGCTTACTTTCAGGTGAAAAAATAGGTAGGGTGTTTCTTCATTACCGTCTTTGGCATATTCGTAACTATCCATACAATCCTTACTAGCATTGTAGTCAATATAAATACTGTTACCAAATGAATTGAATGCGGCAAATAAGAATAGTAATAAAACATTTACTTGTTTCATAGTGCTGTTTTTTAGCAAAAAAATTAATAAGTGAAACACGAGTAGCGTGTTAACAATAACTTCTTTAAAGGTAATGTAAAATAAGTCAAATCTGAGATTCCAGATAAGATGGCTTTGAGCCAGATTAGATGCTTTTAAGGGAAGATTAGTTTGAATCCATAAAATTAGAATAATTGTAGGGACTTTGCAAGAAAAAAGGTAGGAAAATGGGGGTTTTTAGAAAAAAATGCTTTGGCAAAAAAAGAGCCAAATTCAATGGTTTTTGAATTTGGCTCCTTTTTTTACTTAAAAACGCTTTATTTCTTTAGAATCGTGCAGTTATTCCACCCAAAACATTAATTCCATAAGTTGGATAATTCGCCCATCGTTGCCGTTTATTTCCAGCGACATTATTGAGATTTAGAAAAATTCCAAAGTTTTTTGCCAATTGATAATCTGCTCCAAAACTTAGATCAAATAAGCCATTAAGATTATCTGCTTCTCCCTTGTCATTCAAATATGGAACGCCATTCTCGACATACAACTCCGCTTTTAACCTCAGTTTATCTTCCAATGTTAAGTAAGTAGCTGTAATATTTACATCCGTATTAGGTAAGTGCCATGCTTTATCTTGATTTTTTGGACTATAAATATTTTGGGTAATTGCAGCAGTCAATTCAAAGTTTTTGAATGGACGAGCAGTAATGACTCCCTCGATATTAAAAATATCAACTGTATCATAAACCGTAATAAATCGTCTTCTTAAGTCTGTTGTATCTGTTTGGAATAGTGCTAAATCCCTTGCCTTTTTATAAGCTATTTGACCATTATATTCGATGATTCCAAGGCTTCCTCGAACTCCTCCATAGTACTGATTATAAACGGTATTCCGTAAATCCAATTTCTCATAAGTAGAAATATATGGATTATAATCAGAAAGTGATTGCATATCGTTTTTAACATAATCTCCTTTCCAACCTCCAAAAACGGCTAACCTTGCACCTAATAATGCATAGGATGCTTCCAAGTCCGGCAACAAATCAAAATCATCATTGAAGGAAACTAAGTTGGCACCTAATTTTACTCTGAACTTGTCTCCATGAAAAGTGAAATTCGGTTGGAGGTAAAAGTTGTTTAATTTTTGTTTGGCGGTATCTTCATAAGTGGTAAAATCTGTGCGGACGGTTAAGGTCAATGGATTTTTTTCATTGAACCATTTTGTTCCACTTAGATTCATATTGAAGCCTAACTCATCTGCCGCAAAATTATCCTTCATCGTGTAAAAATCCACTCCAGCATTATAACTGATGTCCATGTCATTTCTTTCTCCATTAAATAAGTTAATCCCCACAGCTAAAGTATTAAATTGTTGTTTGATTTGCTCTCGATCCAACATAGTATCTCCAACTATTCCTCCCGCAGGATCATAGCCAAAGTAGTGAACCTGATCAACGGTATAACCAATTTTTCCACCAACAGCCATTCCGCCTTCTTCCAAATAATAAGCACCTTTTAATAAGGCATCCGTCAAAGCATATCTTTGATTATCAAAATCACTATTGAAATTAGCAGAGTTATGCAATAGATGTACTCCAAGGTTATAGTTCTTTTTTTCGCCTCCAAAATTATAACCAAATTCTCCATATGGTGAACTAGGAAATCCATATCCAGCTTTTAAAAATCCTCGAAATCCTTTGTCCACTTTGTTCTTTCTCATGGCAATTGGTCGCAAGGTAGGATCTGGATAATCAATCGGAACAGTCTTCAAGGGAATGTTGTAATTCAATCTTCGAGAAGTGGTATCTAAAGGTGGAAGTCCTGGTAATACTTTTAATTTCTCCGTATCTAATAATCGAGCATCAAACTCTTTGATTACTTCTACTTCGCCCGCTTCTAGTCCACCGCCTCCAGGTTGAGCCAAGGCGACTTGGCAACTCAAGGCAACAATAATTAGGACAAATATATTTTTTATAAAATTCATTTCTTTTAGGTTTTAGATTTTGAAAAAGTAACTCTGAATGTTGTTTATTTGGTTATTAGTTGTTGAGCTAATAAGTTATTTTTCGAAAAACTAAAAGCGATAAAATAACTATCGAAATAACTCATAACCAAATAACTTAAAATCCTCCAGTTTCATCCAACTCTAGGATATCACTATTCGGATTCGTCAAACTATTGTTTCTATTTTCTTTTGCATTTAAAGCAGCTAGTTTTTGCTTAGCTTCATTGACTTGCTCTTTCACTTCCGCTTCGTTTTCGTAGCTAGAAATCATTCCTTCTAACAATGCTCTTGCATCGAAATAATTACTTTGTTCCACATAAATATCAGCTAACAATAACCCACTTTTCGCTACCCAAACTTGGTAACTTGAATTCTCTCGAATGGCATTCATCGCTGCACTTTCAGCTTGATCCAGGTTTCGTTTAACGTAATGAACATAAGCGATAGAGTAGCGAGCCTCGGCTGTATTTTCATTGTTAGAATTAGTCAATACTTTATTAAATGAAGCCATCGCTCGGTCGTAATCTTTTTTATCAAATGCCATTTTTCCTAAGTAAAAATTAGCTGCGGCAATCTGATCTTGTGATGCTCTTGGGTTACTCGAAACTTTATTAGCCATCGTGTACACAGCATCCGTTCGACCAGTCCGATAAGCACTTCTAAGTGTTCCTAATTGTGCTTCAAATTTGGCTTCATCAGAACTCGCTACTTCTGCCCATTTGCTATAATAACTATAAGCTTTTTCAAAATCTTTTTCATGATTATAACTAATGATGGAAGCTTTTCGCAATCCTTTTTCATAATATCTACTTTGCCCTTTGTTGATCACATAGTCATAATCTTTAAGTGCTGCAGAGTATTTTTTCAAAGCAGTATTCGATTCTCCTCGGTGGAAATAAGCTGGGATAATATGTCTTCCTTTAGGAAATTTTGCGATGTAATCATTGTACTTAGTAATTGCTTTGTCGTAGTTTCCAAGGTCAAACTGAGACTCCGCCGCTTTGAAATTAATCGAGTCACGAGCAGCAGTCGATACATCATATCCACCTAGACTTTCTCGGAAACGAAGATAGTTATCAGGTTGCCCTAAGTCATCCACATAGATTTCTTCCAATGCAGCTAGAGCACCTTCTGCTTCTTTTGGGTCAGGGTTGTTTTTAAATACATCTTTGTAGTTTTTGATGGCACCTTGCAAGTCACCTGAGTTGTAGGCAATCAATCCTAACTTCAGTAAAGCTTGATTCACTAAACTCGATTTTCCTTTAAAGTTTCTAACCAATTTATTGAAAGCCGCAGTCGCCTGATTGGTTCGTCCAATATCTTGGTAAGCATTTCCCAAAGATAGTAATGCATCATCAGTAAACTCAGATTTTGGATATTGTTCTGTCAATCTTTCTAGTGCTAAAATCTGATCAGTTGGATTTCCTCGCAAACCTTCAATGATGGCTTTTTGATATAAAGCATATACATAACCCGAATATTTTCTATTGATCGCTTCATCATAATATTTGATCGCACTATCGTAATTATTTGTTTTAAACAAAGCATCACCTGCACGCAAAGTTGCATCAGCCAAAACTTGTTTTTTTACATATTCATCTTGAATGTAAGGAGCATCTCGTTTAATTCCAGCAACAGCATCTTGGAAATATCCCAAAGCAGATTTGTAATTTTTTTCCTTCAAAAAATTATACCCAACGGTGTAGTTAGCAGTATTGACAGAAGCGCCATCTGGCAAATTATTAATTGATTTTGCTGCCTGTAAAAACTTAGTCAAGTGCTGATTACTTTCTCGATATTTTTTTTGTTGATGAGCAATTTCACCCAGACCATAATAAGCTAATGCTGAAGTTCGAGCATCATAATCATTGTCTAAACTTTTATAAAACAATTGTTTTGCTCCATCCATATCACCATCACCTGCCAACTGAACACCTCGGTAGTAAGCCACTTTTTGATAAGTCTGTTTGATCTTAGTGGTCTTAGTAGGCATGCGTTCGATGATCTGCATGGCTTTCACATAGTCACGAGTATTTAGGAAAATATCTCCCAACAATCCTTGCGCTTCTGCATAATTTGGACTTCGTGGATTGACCTTTTGCAAAGCATCACTTGCATCTCTATCGAATCTCATCTCGTAAGAAAGTTTGGCATAATTCCACAAAGATTCTTCTTGGATTTTTGCATCATAATTCAATCGACTTGCATTCGCAAAAGCATTTCGAGCTTGACGTTTGTCGCCAGATTTCAAATTACAATCCGCTAAATAATACATAGCGAGTTGTCCCATTTTATTTTTTTCTCGGTTGAGTTTTTTGAAACTCTTTTCTGCTTTTTTATACTCTTTAGATTGATATTGCACAAATCCCAATTGGTAATAATCTGAAGCATCCATCTTTTTCACTCGTTTCGCAGCGTACTCCAAATATTTTTTCGCCATCGAAAATTCACCTTCTTCAAAGTAGGCTCGACCCACCAAACGATTAATGTCCGCTTGGTTTTTTACGCCTTTACTTTCTGCTTTCGAAACGCCATAATTGATCACTTTGGAAAAATCACGCTCCGCAAAATAAATGGAAGTAATATAATAAGGTACATATGGTTTGTATCGTTTAGAACCACTCGCTTTTTGGAAACTCGTAATGGCCTCCGCATATTTTTTTGTGAAAAAATTACACATGCCGTAGTAATAATTAGCAGGGTAGTAATATTCATTCTGAACATCTTTGATTGATCTGAATTGCGACTTTGCCAGAGAGAATTTCTTTTTGATAAAATTCAAATAAGCAATTTTAAAAACTGTTTCTGATCTTTGGTTGGAAGGCAATGCATAAGTATCAATCGAAGAATACAATGCCATCGCTTTGTCGAATTTTTTATCATTAAAATAAAAATTAGCGATGTCCAAAAGTGCTTCATTGGCAATCGGATCAGGTTGATTTTTTCGAGCAAATTCGATGATGAGATTTTCTCCCTCAGGCTGACCAAGGTTAACAGCACATTTAGCAAAATTTAATTCCGCTTTTTGCTTGAGTAATTTTGCTTCCGATTCGTTGACGGGAAGTAGAAGTTCAATGGTTTTGCGAAATTCATTTTGAGCTAATCCATAGACTTTTCCATCGAAGAACTCCATACCTTTTTTGAAGGCCAATTGGGCTTCGGAGAGGGTAGTCGTTTTTTGTGCGGAAAGAGAAAGAGAAGCGAACAGAAAACTTAGCACGAGGGCTAAACTTGAAATTTTAAAGGTCATAAGGTTACTTTTTTTAAACCTGCAAATGGCTGATCGTCAGGCGCTTAAAAAATGTTTTTATAATAAAAACTAAGTTAGGAAATTCGGTTTGAGATAATATCAAGCCTGTAAAATGATTTAACATTTCCAAACATTGCAATATTGCGGTGAATTTATAAAATTTTTAACATATGATGGGGAAAAAGAAAGAGAATTGGTAGAAGAATAAAAAATTATAAAATGATTTTTTTTAAATACAAATTGAAGTGTTTACGAAAAAAGTAAATATTTTTAACTATATTTGACATGAAGCATACTGTCAAATGAAACTAATAAAAACCAAAGATGGAAGTACCATCGAAGCTACGATTGTCCCGATTAGAAAAGTAGATTACTTTACAATTAGAACTAGCGATCAATTCGATTTTGATTGGAACATCGAAAGAGAAAATATGGTTTTCGTCTTAAAGTCAGTCGAAAACCAATTAGTCTTAGGAGTAATGTCTCTGATAAAATTTCCAAAAGAAAACCGAGTTCATCTAAATTTAATTGAGGTGACAAAAATGCAACAAGGAAAGAATAAAGAGATAAAAAACATAGCAGGATGTTTGATTGCTTTCGCTTGTTCCATTTCTTTTTCTTTGAATTATTTTGGCTTTGTTTCCCTTGAATCTAAAACAAATTTGATAGATTATTATATTTTGGAGTATGGTTTTAAGAGGTATGGAAAATTCTTAGCCGTCGATTCACTCGACGCAATTTTATTGATTAATAAATATTTGAATCATGAATAAGAATGAAAAATTATATGAAAAACTGAGAAAAGAATATACCGCTCAAGAACTTGTTGAAAGTTATGTTTTTCCATCAGAAATGACCGACGAGGAAATGAAATCCGCCGTTGCAGAAATGCAAGAAATCCGTTTTCAGAAATTAAAAAATCGAACAGATGAGGAACGAATCATGGCAGATTTGATGCGACTAAGATTTGTCATTCAAGAATATGTGGAGAAAAGTGAGTTTGATGAAAATCATAATTTTGGAACTTTTCTAACTGAATATGTGCAGATTTTTAGAAAAACGAAGAAAGCGATGGCGGAAGATTTGAATGTGCATTACACCAAATTTAGTCGATTGCTCAACGATAGAGATCATCCAAATGTGGAGTTAACTTATCGTTTAGAAAAACATTCAGATGAAATAATTCCTGCAATTTTGTGGTGGAAATTATCTATGAAAAAGCAAGAGTATTTGATTTTAAAAGATAAAAAGAAAAAGAAAATTGAAGGGGCAAAGGTGAAAAATGGATTGAAGTCTCGGGCGTAGTATCATCGACTGGCTTCGAGGCAGCCAATGATTTTTCTCCAGTCAGTCGATGATACTACAATAATTCCTTCACCTTCTTATATAATATCCTCGCATTACATTCATGCCCATATCGATTCGGATGCCAATCGACATCTGAAATTTTATAAGGTTTATTATTAAATTCCTCTTTGCAATCCCACCAACTTTCTCGCACATCGAGATAAGAAATATTGGACGTACTAGCAAAATCAGTAACTGATTTTGGTCGTGGTTTATAAAGACTATTCGACAAAAGAATTATTTGAAAACCATGTTCTTCACTTAATTGCTTTAATCTTTTCATCGCAACTAAATAGCTTTTTTCACCCACCATTTCTTTATAAATATCAGGAACATCCTCGGGATCTTTTTCATAATATCCTGAGGTGTCAAAAGGAGATTCATGCAATCGA
>Ga0209187_1002875_pt1 | contig 15406 bp, 12 predicted proteins | sample BantaG_FD_187430 | JGI IMG/M metagenome (GOLD analysis project Ga0209187, IMG submission 187430) | Marine algal microbial communities from Bantry Bay, Ireland - BantryBay_4 metaG (SPAdes) (version 2) | ecosystem: Host-associated > Algae > Red algae > Unclassified | place: Bantry Bay, Ireland... | reverse complement strand
GCGCTCAACCGAAAGGAATCTCCCGACCATGCTTACCACTTCATTAGTGAGGCACCCGCGTGGAAGGCACTGGAAAAATGGGCAGCGTTGCCCGAAAATTTAATGCACTATACCTTACGTGGTGCGACTGGTTTACCACCTTGTCCCCAGCGTATATATTTCGATCAGTGGTTGACTAATAATAAAGACCAACTGGCGCCAATGTTCGAAGTCAATTTTTCAGAAACACCTTTTCTAAAATTAGACCTACAGGTAGATAGCCCTGAACTGGGGAATAACCACGATTTTGGGACCATCGAAAAATTTGCGGAGACTATTCAGCGAATGCTTGCAGAAGCAGGCGTAACTTATGGACTAGGTGGCTACGGAGAAGTTCGGCCTTTTTATTCTACGGATGCTTATCGGGTCATGGGCAATGCCGGACCGCACTGGCGAACGGTACATCTGGGCGTAGACGTCTGGGCACCCGCGGACACGGAAGTATACGCACCTTTGGATGGTACCGTTTTTAGTGTGAAAAATAATGCGGGCGAACGGGATTATGGACCGACGATTATTTTAGAACACAAGATCAGCGACCAGCTTACTTTTTATACATTGTATGGTCACCTGAGTTTGTCGGCTACCGAAAAACTAGAAAAAGGAGATTCAATTAAAAAGGGAACGCTCTTAACACGTATCGGTCCTCCCCCCGAAAACGGAAATTGGCCACCGCATTTACATTTTCAAATATTACTGGATATGTTAGAGGGAGCGGGTGATTTTCCAGGAGTTGCTTTCCCGTCGGAGCAGGAAATCTGGAAACATATCTGTCCCGATCCGGGTGTTTTTATTACCAAAAAAAATATTTTACCGCGTGGATTTCCTACCGTTGAAACCTTATTGAAAGATCGGAAGAAAAATTTAGGAGCTAATCTCTGTCTTTCTTACGCCGAACCGATCGCTATGGTGCGTGGCCATAAACAATATCTTTACGATCAGGAGGGACGACGGTATTTGGATACTTGTAATAATGTTCCACACGTTGGGCATCAGCATCCACGGGTGGTCCGTGTGGCCCAACGACAAACGGCTTTGCTAAATACCAACACCCGTTATCTCTATCCGCAACTCACAGAATACGCCGCTGCGCTGACTGCTAAATTTCCCGATCCTTTGAAGGTCTGTTTCTTAGTGAACTCTGGAAGCGAAGCCAACGAACTGGCCTTACGGATGGCACGCACCTACATGGGACGGCAAGAAATGCTGGCCGTAGAAGTAGGGTATCATGGCAATACCAACGCGGTGATTGACGTGAGTGCTTATAAATTTAATGGAAAAGGCGGGGTGGGTGCTCCTGCTACTACTCACTTGCTCCCATTACCAGATACCTACCGGGGCAAACACCAAAATAAGGAAACTGCCGGAGCGGATTATGCTGCTTATGCACAAATAATTATTGACCAATTGGCAAAAGAAAGCAAAGTACCTGCGGGATTTATTTGCGAAAGTATTTTGAGTTGTGGCGGTCAGATTGTGTTGCCTGAAAATTATTTAAAAAAGGTGTTTAAAACAGTACGAGCGGTGGGAGGTCTTTGTATCATGGATGAAGTACAAGTAGGATTTGGCAGAGTAGGAGATCACTTTTGGGGATTTGAATTGCAGGGAGTCGTACCGGATATTGTCACTTTGGGTAAACCGATTGGAAATGGACATCCACTGGGAGCGGTTGTTACTACTCGAAAAATTGCGGATGCTTTTGCAAATGGAATGGAATACTTTAATACTTTTGGTGGAAACCCGGTATCTTGTGCGATTGGTCGCGAAGTGCTGGCCGTGGTAGAAGCAGAAAATTTACAACAGAATGCGGCATCGGTAGGAAATTATTTATTAGAAGAATTAAAAAGATTACAGCAACGATTCCCGATCATTGGTGACGTACGGGGACATGGATTATTTTTGGGTTTTGAATTGATTAAAAATCGGAAAACGAAGATCCCTGCTCCCGAGCAAGCTGCTTATTTGGCCAACCGAATGCGTCAACGGGCTATCCTGATGAGTACGGATGGTCCGGATCATAATGTCATTAAGATTAAACCACCAATGTGTTTTACCAAGGCAGACGCAATATTCTTGCTGGAGCAACTGGAAATAGTTTTTCAGGAAAATCAGATGAAGGTTGAGAATTAGAATTAGAATTAGAATGTGAATTAGAATGTGAATTAGAATTAGAATTAGAATTAGAATTAGAATTAGAATTAGAATGTGAATTAGAATGTGAATTAGAATGTGAATCGAAATTAGAATTAGAATTTGCTCTTCTCACTGACATTCACAAGGTCCTTTTCCTTTCTTCTAGCAATATTCCAGACATTCAGCTTGATCATTCTAATTCACATTCTAATTCTTATCAAACACTTTCCCGTTATTGGTGTTTATAAGGAGAAATACTTTTGGCAATTTGCTGTTCACCTTAAAACATAAAATCATGTTTGGATTATTCAAAAAAGACCCGATCAAAGAACTGGAAAAAGAATACGATGCGATTCTACTCAAAGCCAGAGATACCCAGCGGGCGGGAGATATCAAAGGGTACGCTAAATTAATGGCCGAATCAGAAGAAATTATGGACCGAATCGAATCTTTGCGTAAGAAATCCTAAATAATTCTTATCTTGTAAAAGAGGGTATCGACGTTTTATCGTTTATATCTCAAAAGAGACAAAACTAATAAACAAAAGGAAGCATGCTGCATTTTGAAACTCATACTCATCCCAACGGCGCTCCGTGGGTAGTCTTTGTCCACGGTGCGGGCGGGGCCATCGGTAGTTGGCGGTATCAGGTGGAAGCATTTAAACCTTATTTTAATTTATTATTGCTGGACTTGCGGGATCATGGTTTATCCAAAAATAGGAAGCCGAGTTTTGATTCCTATAATTTTGAGATTGTCTGTAAAGATATTTTAGAAGTTGTAGACCATCTTGAGATCGAGAAGGCCAGTTTTGTTTCACTCTCGTTGGGTAGCGTAATTCTGCAACGGATTGCCGTGTCAAGACCACAGCTCGTCGATAAAATTGTGATGGCCGGAGGTATCTTTCGAGCCACGCTCAAGATGCGCTTCTTTGTACATGGAGGTAAATTTTTCGATCATATCTTACCTTACGAATGGATTTACCGGATTTTTTCCTGGGTTGTTTTACCAAAAAAGAACCACCAGTTCTCCCGGGAGATGTACCGCAAGCAAGCCAAAAAATTAACCAATAAAGAGTATATGAAATGGGTGGGATTGTACGGTGAGTTTTTTAAGATTCTGGACGAATGTTTCAATGCTCCGATGCTCAATAAAAGTCTCGTCGTGATGGGCGCACAGGATCACGTTTTCCTGAAAGCCGCGCAGCGTTTTGCCAAGAAACAAAAAGAAGCCAAGCTCGTCATCTTCGAAAAATGTGGCCATATCTGTAATATCGAAAAATGGAAAGACTTCAATCAGGTAGCCGTACAATTTTTGCGGGAAGCGACTACCAACGATCTGGAAAGTCAGCCTTTGGAAATGGGGATGAGCTAGTTTTGCTGCACTAAATTTTCTTTATTTTGAATACATCGACAACTAACCGCTCTATTTTTATCCGTATCCGTCGAAATTGTTAAATCGTACCCTTCTCCTTGTCGCTTGATTTTGATGGTAGCCCAACCCTTATAGGTTTCTGTAGATGTCATATAGTGACCTTCTTTTCCCATATTAAAATAAAACTGTCCTTCGTGTGAACGAAAACCACCAAATTGTAACCGTGCGTAGTTTTCGGAAACATGGTAAACTAATTGTCCTTCTTTACTTCGCGTTACTTTCGGTTTCATACCCAAAATCATATATTCCCAATCCTCAAGTGTTGGAACTTTCCAGGCTTTTGGGCAAATATTATTTTTAAGATTCCCCTCATTATCGACCAGGGAATGATAATTATAAAGTTGCCCAAAATGGTTACAGTAGCGTTCCAGATTATCGTAACAATAAGAAAACTCGTTTTGAAACTGTAGGTTATTGGTCATGACCTGCAAGTCTCCGATGGAAATAGCCGCGTAGTCAATTTCGTCGCGAGTATCTTGAAATTTAGTGGTAGGTAAAGTGCTGGTGAATCCACACAGGAAGAATATCCCGAGCAGACCAAAGTAGAATGATCTCATAGTGTGCAATTTTGGTTAAACGCCGTGTTATTAACTTCGAGGCAATCGTCAGGGGGACTAATAATTGCCTTGAATTATTCATAATTCGTAGGGGGGAATATCTTGTATGCTTAATACGAAGGAGTTTGCTCTGGAAAGAGAGTCTAAGAGGGAATATAAATATATGTGAAATGTATCTTTAAGTCAATGGGTATGAGAAAAATACCAGATTAAGGGTAGGGTGGGGGATTGGGTCTTTTTTAGTATCAATTATCTGTTGATCACTGCTATATTACTAGTTGTAATAAGAATAATTGAAACCGTATATCTTTTTATCGTTTGTTAATACGCATTCAAATCTTGAATATGCTTCTTCATCTTTGGTATTAATTCGTCAATCTCTAAAAATTTTGGTTCATTTTTCACTTTCTGTATCAATTAACTTGACTGAGACTATTTTTGCTTCGCCTATCTTATTTTTGCCTTCGTGTATCCACCAAATCTTTCCAATTTGCAAGTATTGTTCTACTGGTTGATGTGTTAAAAACCTTACTGTGGCAATATCTCCAATAAAAGCATATTTAACAATACCAGAATCTTCACATTCAAAAACATGATCGGGTCTATAGCCATTTTTTGAATATTAGCTGACCATTAAACCAGAGGTAAAATTCATTATCATCTTTTATTTCCTTTCGAATTTTCATTTTTTATCTTTATGATATCTAACTACCCCACATCCGAATTCCAGTCCCCTTCCCGAGCCTTGCGTTGCCGTTCCTGTTCTTCCTGAATTCTACGTTGCTGTGCCTCCTGCATTTTCCGCTGTTGTTCCAGTCTCGCCTCTTCCACCCGTTGCGCTCTGGTTTTTTCAAAAGTATCTCTGGGTAAAAAATAAGGACGGCTCGCCAAATCAGGTTCCGGCGGATAGACGGGAACAATTTCGTCAGTTTCAATTTCCAGTTTATAAAAGAAGCCGGTAAAAATACCGACGATGGCGCCGGAAAGATGGCCTTCCCAGGACACCCCGGTCTGTACCGGAAAGAGTCCGACAAACATGCCACTATAATAAAGAAAAACAATGAGCGCGAGCGTGACGGATTTTATATTGCGTCGAAAAATACCGGTACCGAGAATAAAAGCCATCAGTCCGTAAACAACACCACTCGCTCCGATGTGATAGACGGTTCGGGCAAATAACCAGACGCCAATTCCGGAAAGGATATAGATCATTCCAATACTTCGAAAAGCGACTTTAGGATAAAAATAAAACATAATCGTAGCGAGTACGAAAAAGGGAATCGTATTGTGAATTAGATGTGAAAAATCACCGTGAATCAAGGGCGTAAAAATAATCCCTTTTAATCCGGATAAGCGCAGCGGATAAATGCCGAAACGACCAAAGTCCCAGCCAAAAATAAATTGTATGGAATGAATTAGCCAGATGAGCGCCACAAATAGAAGTGGCCACCACATACTGTCTAAAAAGCGGGCTTTGGAATCTTCCATAACCGGTTATTTGTAGCGGCGTCGAACAAGCTTGATGAAAACCTGCGCTTTCTTTTTTGCACTTTTTTTATCCCAGCCAAACTCGTTAGCAAGCCTCGCCAAATAAGGACGGGCCTCGGTAAAAGAACTAAATCCGTTTAAAGTTTTCAGAGCGTCATTAAATCGGTTTTTATCTTTTCCAAATAATTCATTACAGGTAAGAATCTTTTCGTTGATACTAATCGCTCTGGTCAAGTCTCTGACCGGGGTAGCACTAAGTCGATCTGAAAGTTCTTTAGCAGCCGGCATTTCGAAGAGTTCTTCGTAATCATCTGTTTCTACCGGCACGCTCGTCGGACGTTCGTCGGCCCGATAGGTCGGAGCAGGCGTAGTCGGAGGCGCTTTATATTCTTTGACTGGCGTTTCAACTCTAATGGGTACCGGATCAGGTGTTGGCTCCGGGGCTACTTCTCGAATTATTTCTGGCGCTGATTCTCGAGTCGGCTCCGGTTCCGGCGTAACAGGCGTAAACTGTGGTACCGGAATTTCCTGTACGATGGGTGCTTTTTCGATGGTTTTACGAATAACTCGAGGAGTCTTAATAGCCTCTGGTGCCTCGTTTTCAAGTCCTTCTCCGGAAAAAGCTTTATAAAACTGCCGGATATAATTAAGCATGAGTTGTTGTTCGTGCTCATCAATACTACTATCCAGCGTCATGCTTTGATAGAGTCGATTAATCTTTTCGAGGGTGATTTTAGCTTGTTGTAAATTCATAATTATTACCAAAAAACTGATTGAAATTAGTATCTTCGCTGTGAAGTTGCTGAAGGATGTTCATTCTTAAACAACTTCTTAAAAAACGATAAAAAATACTATTTAGTTGTGGATAGAACTAATTTGTTTACACGAAATTTTCTTTATCGTTCAACCCTGAGAGGGTTTTTAACAAAAATACGGAATAATCATCAATATGTTTTTAGAACCACATTTTAAAGGACAACGCAGTGGCTGGATTGAAGTGATCTGCGGTTCTATGTTTTCTGGTAAAACGGAAGAACTGATTCGACGACTCAAACGGGCTAAAATCGCCAACCAAAAAGTAGAAATTTTTAAACCAAAAATAGATACCCGCTACGACAAAAACGAAGTGGTTTCCCATGATGCGAACTCCATCCTGTCGATTCCGGTGGACAATTCCAATAAAATAATCCACCTTTCCGAGGGTGTAGGGGTCGTAGGCGTGGACGAAGCACAGTTTTTTGACGAGGGAATCGTACGGGTCTGTCAACAACTGGCCATGCGGGGTACACGGGTCATCGTTGCTGGTCTGGATATGGATTTTCGCGGAGAGCCATTCGGCCCGATTCCGGGATTGTTAGCGGTCGCCGAATATATTACCAAAGTGCACGCTATCTGTCAACACTGTGGAAATCTGGCGACCCATTCCTACCGCTTGTCCGAAGACGAAGCTACGGTTGTTTTGGGTGAAAAAGATCGTTATGAAGCCAGATGCCGTACTTGTTACCATATGGGAAATATTCTGGATTTGCAGGTGCATCAGAAATGAAAGATTTTAAAGCCGTCTGTTGTGTGGAAAGTTGAATGTCTGAATGTTAACTTGTCTTTGTCATCTGGGGTCAGTAGTTTTTAAAAAATAACAACGCAGCAAACGAATTCCGAAGGAAGAAAAAAAATCAAAATTATCTCTCAATAAAAAAGAACCACTAATATAAACATCAAACCAACCCTGTAAAGCTCCAAAATCAATATTGGAGATTCATTATTCAAAATTCAATAGCCAATGATCGTTTGTATTGCCGAAAAGCCATCCGTAGGACGAGAAATCGCTCAAATCCTTGGCGCGCGTAGTCGACACGATGGTTATTACGAAGGCAATGGGTACGCAGTTACCTGGACTTTTGGTCATTTTTGTACCCTTAAAACGCCCGACGATTATAGGGCTGATTGGAAAAAATGGCAGTTACAAACGTTGCCGATGATTCCGGAAAAATTTGAAATAAAACTGATCGGAAACAAAGGGGTCAAAAAGCAATTTGGTATTATTAAAACCCTGCTAAAAAAAGCAAGTTCAGTCATCAATTGTGGAGATGCGGGACAAGAAGGGGAACTGATTCAGCGCTGGGTATTGCAACACGCTAAATACAAAGGACCCGTGCAGCGCCTCTGGATTTCGTCTTTGACGGCCCAGGCGATTCGCGATGGATTTAATAATCTAAAACCGGCAGCGGATTATAACAACCTTTTTTATGCCGGTAGCTCTCGCGCCATCGGTGACTGGCTGCTAGGCATGAATGCCACTCGCGCCTACACCCTCAAACACGGAGGGTACAAACAAGTCCTGTCCATCGGACGCGTGCAGACACCCACCTTGGCGATGCTCGTAGAACGGTACCACGAAATCAATAATTTTAAACCCGAACCTTACTGGGAATTACATACGCTTTACCGCGAAACGGATTTTAGTTACGAGAAAGGACGTTTTGAAAAAAAGGAAGACGGTGAAAAATTACTGGCCAGGGTAAAGGATAAACCTTTCGAAGTAATTGAAGTAAAAAAGAAAAACGGCAAAGAATACCCTCCTTATCTATTTGACTTGACCAGTTTGCAAGTTAACTGTAATCGACGTTTTGGATTTACGGCAGATCGTACCCTTAAGCTAGTACAGACTTTATACGAACAAAAGGTAGTAACTTACCCCAGAGTAGATACCACCTATTTACCGAATGATGTCTATCCCAAGATTCCGGGAATTTTAAAACAGATGGGACAGTATGCGCAGTTTACCCAACCGTTACTGGGAAAAACGATCCGTAAATCTGCCAAGGTTTTTAATGATAAAAAGGTAACGGACCACCACGCAATTATTCCGACTGGAAGTGAAAAAAATCTGGTAGGGGACGAACAGAAAGTATACGATGTAATTGCCCGGCGTTTTTTAGCTGCTTTTTATCCCGATTGTTTGGTGGCCCATACGACGGTAATCGGAGAAGTGGAAGGTGTTAGATTTAAGGCAACGGGAAAAGAGATTTTAGATCCGGGATGGCGCGTATTATATCCAAGAAAATCGAGTAGTAGTAATACGAAAACCAGTCAGACCAATAATAATGCTCCCGGAAGTACCAGTCAAAAGAAAGGACAAAAAGGAGAAAATATTTTGCCGGAATTTATAAAGGGAGAACAAGGTGCACACGAAGCGACTTTGTTGGAAAAAATGACCCAACCTCCCAAGCATTATACGGAGGCAACCTTGTTACGTGGAATGGAAACGGCGGGTAAAAAAGTAGAAGATAACGAATTGCGTGAATTGATGAAAGCCAATGGCATCGGTCGTCCTTCTACCCGTGCAAACATTATTGAAACGCTTTTTCGACGCAAGTACGCCTTTCGACAAAAAAAACTGATTATTGCCTCCGAAACGGGCATTCAACTCATCGGACAAATAAATAATGACCTGCTAAAATCGGCAGAACTGACGGGGCAGTGGGAAAAAAAATTACGAGAAATAGAAGAAGGAACCCACGGTGCGGGGCAGTTTATTCAGGATATGAAAAACATGGTCAGCCACGTAATAGACGAAGTGAAAAACGCTCGGGCTAATCCTAAAATTGCCGCTGCGGCTCCCCCCCGAAAATTTAAAAGGAGTACGACGGCTAAAGGAAAATCTACGGTTAACCAAAAAATTTCCAATACAAAATCAAAAGGTAAAAAAGCCTTGACGGAAACGATTTGTCCAAAGTGTCGGCGCGGAAAATTGTTGAAAGGAAAAACGGCCTACGGTTGTAGTGAATATAAAACGGGTTGTAATTTTCGATTGCCTTTTGAATTTATGGGTAAAAAAATATCCGATAATCAATTGGGTAGATTGATGAAACTTGGATCCACCGTTACACTCAAAGGATTTCTGTTAAATGGAAAAAAGGTAAACGGAAAACTGGAATTCAATAGCAATCACCAACTGGTATTTCAGCGAAATACCGCGGTAGCTACGCCAAAAAAGGGAACTACGCCAAAAAATGGAAAAGAGGAAATGACTTGTCCACGGTGTAAAAAAGGAAAAATAGTCAAAGGCAAAACAGCCTACGGTTGCAGTAACTGGAAAAGCGGCTGTGACTTCAAAGTTTCTTTTACAAAAATCAGAGAAGCCATCGGTACCCGTCCAGTCACTAAAGCCGCCGTAGTGGCTGTTTTGACAAAATTGACGTAGAAAAATAGTTAGTTAACTGTGTCAGTATTTTTAATCTTCGTCCCCTTCAGCCAAGACCTCATTGAGATCATAAATATCAACCGGTGGTAATTTTACCTCGGTGATACTGTTGAAAAAAGTCCTCAGATAACCTTTTACAAAAGTTCGTTCTTCTTTATCCAGAATAGTAAAATTGGTGATGATTTTGAATAACGCTTTTCGGTTGTTTTCAAAAAGCTTTACCGTTTCATCCAGTTCACTGACATCTTCCGGAAACCCTAAAAAGGCGCGATCTCCTTGTTTGATGACATTCAGTCTTTTACTACCCGTACGGTAGGGCGCTTTCACCATTTCAGAGAAATCAAAATCGTAAGGAACAGTGACGATTCTATCATTAATTTCTAGCATCTTCAGATTTCGACTAGAAGATAAGTTATAGTCAATATTACCAATCATATATTGAAATAAAGCGACAATTTTAAATTGGTCTCGATCCAGTAATTCGGGTTGAATGTTAAAGATTTGATCCACTTTGGTAGCACCCAGTCGATTGCGAAATTCGGCAGTATCTTCGATCACAAATCCGTACTGTACTTTCTGGTCGCCAGTATTGCTATCAATAAAGTTGATCTTTAAAAGTTGGACCCGATAGCTTCTATCAGTCAGTTGGTTGTAAAGCTTATAGGCCAGGTATTCTTTTAATAATAGTTTTTTGGCCAGCCTTTCGTCTTCCACACACTGTGTGACCAGTTTCATATCATCAAACTTGGACAAGCCCGCTTCTTCCAGCTCTCCTTTCTTGAAATTTAACTTTAAAGGTGGAGTGCCATCACAGTTCAGGCGTCGGTAATTACCGCGCAGCGATACCTTCATCTTCCAGGACCAGAATCGACCATTACTATCGGTAAAGGATAGTTTTCCTTTTACTTCGTCTGTAGATCGTCGGTCCTCCATTAGTTGGACTAAATCTGTTTCCAGATTGACTTCCAATATTTCTTGGTAGCTCATCAAATCCAGTAAACTTTCGGGAGTGGTATCATTAGTGCTGGCTTTTACCAAATCCGGCAGCAACCAGGATAATACAAAGGGTAAAAAATATTTTAAGTTCAGCATATTGGGTACATTTAATTGAAGTTTTTCAAACACTCCTTTATTATATAGGAGCAAGTCAAGTCAAATTTTCTACGTCAAAAAACTTACAATACAAAGTTAGTGTATATTATACCCTAAGATGGTGCCAAATTATCCTTTTTTTGTGCTATATTGATAATTTCCCCTACAAAATGGTCTTATTTAATGGTAAAAACTATGAAGTATTCCTTATCTTTGAAGACTGTAAACACCCTTAAATTACCCTTGCCAGTGAAAACATACGATGGATTAAAGACGATTAACCGGTTGAAAAACCTTTGGTTTCCCGCTATTTTGCTATTACTACTGTTACTGATTGCTCAAACGATTGGTAATAAGTTCGATGGTAATGCGGGCAAAGCATGGTGGTGGTTTAGCCAAACGGTGCTTCCATTGAGCCTCCTGCTATTGATATTATCGGTTCGTGCACAGCAATCTGTGTATGCTACCGTATCAGGAACTAGTCGTTGGTTGTCTATTTTACTAATTGTCGTGTATTATCTATCCATCGTAGTTACTCTTTTGTTCCAGCCACTTACTACCTTGAATTTGATTAGTACTTTGGAGAAATCAACCATTTATTTATTGATTTTCGAAGGATTGGTGATGACCTTTCTAGGACTGACCTTCTTTCGTAGTAAAAAAGCAAAGCAGCTTGCAAAGCCAGAATCGGAACCAGTATCTGAAAAGGAAACAGATTTTGCAGCTCCGGATGGAGTAGATACGACTAGCTTGATGATGGAATATGAACAAATGGTACAGCAGGATCAATTAAATAAACTTCAAATTAATTTGATAGCTTTCGCTAAAAAATATGACTTACCGTATCAGGATATCATACTGTCCCAAAGAAATTTACGTCAACTGGAAAATGATCGGTTGGTTAATATTATTTCAAGCGAAAACTATGCTTTACAAAAAGCCCAGATCACTAATTTTTTATTATTGAAAATAAATGCCCTAAAAAAATGAAAACAATACCAGCCTTTTATTACCAAATATTAATATTGATTTTTTTCGGTTTTCTGACTTGTTCTTTATCTGCTCAGACGGATGATTCATTTGAAATTTACGATGTAGAAGCTTGTTATAATGACGATTCTACCATTGTGAAAATTGCCTACAACTTACGACCCACTGATGGTAAACAGGAAAAGTTTTCCGTTGATTTAAAAATATTTTTTCAAGGGAAACCTCTCGGAAATCCATCTATAGAAGGCAACCTCGGCAGGGATGTATACCCAGGAAGTCGCAACAGTATCTTTTGGTATAAAACCAGAGATCTCTACGGCTACGATCAGGATATTGAGTTTAAATTTTCGGTCAACAAAACCGTAGCAAAAGTCACTCGACCCGGAGTACCTCCGACATTTAGGACTTCAACTTCTAACGGAAAAAGTTTTGGAATTGACGGTTATATTGAATATCCCAGGTTTCCTTTTCCTCCACCGATGGCCACGGCTACCCAGACGATCTCTCGAAAAATATTTGAAAATCATCATACCTTCGGAGTAGTCAACGAAACTATTGTCGAATGCCTGGATGAGTCCGGTTATGTCTCTTCCAAACGCCAATACTACGCGGTGCCCAACGGTTACGCACTGGTTACCCGACTGGAAAAGATCAATGAAGATGGTAGTCCCAGAGCTGGAGCGGAACGTTGGGAAGCGAAAGTTAAATCTACTTTTAAAGAATTTTCTATTTTAGATTATCTCAAGGCGCTCGTAATAGGAGAGGAAGCAAATTTCAGAGTACTGGTCTTTATGATTACCGATATTCCACTTACTCAATCGGATGAAATTACGGAGATGGACACGGCGAAGTCCTGGTTAAAAAAAGGAATGAATGCCTTACCTGATGAGCTGGCTGCACTCGAATTTACCCCTCAACATAAAGTAAACTTGTTGCTTTACGAATTTACCCAACACGAATCAGGAAAGGCAACCTTGCTGCAGGAAAGTCGCGTTGGAATTGAAGAACAAATGGTAAATACGGGGATTGATGAGTTGATAGATTAAAGAAATGTATAGATGTGTGGATTTTCTGATATGCGGATATGGGTATTTTTTTCATCGTAGAAATAAACATGCCTTATCTCAACGATTCAACGAGCGAAGCGACTCAACATCCAAACAGCCATCACCAGCATCACAGAGTTTTCGATCAGTGTCGCCTTGGTCATGGGAAGTTTCAAGGCCGTACCCAGACAAGCACACTGAATTTGTTCTTTGTCCAAAAGAGTCTTCACTACTCCAATCGTAGTAATTCCCAAAATGATTATGGTAAAAATCAATGCGACGGGAACCTGCCAACGCAGTAAAAACATCAATCCCAAAGTGGTTTCTAAAAAAGGATAAATCCAGCCGTAGAAGGGTACTCGCTTCGCAATTGGATCGTACATTCCAAACGATGCAGGAAATCCTTTTAAATCCAGCAATTTAAAAAATCCAAACACGATATAAAACAATCCCATAAAGTCGAGCATAAAATCTCCTCCCGACCAGGGATTAATGTTCATCAAAATAGCTGCCGTGGTTAAATAGCCAAAAATCAGAAAGAGCGGAAAAAGCTGCCGCCATTCGGAAACGCTTTTGTTCATCCCTGGAGCAGTAACGGGAGGTGTGGTTATTTTAACTTTTACAGAATATTTTTCCGGGAGTGACGCTGCGATCTGATCCGGAGTAAGTGGGTGTTGACTGGTGACCTTCGCCGTATGATCTTCGAGGGTTACCACTGCTTGTTCTACGCCTGGTAATTTATTGAGTTGCTGCTCGACGTGCGTTCGGCAACCGTTACAGGTCATTCCGTCGATGGAGAAAGTTTGTTGCATGATCTTATGAGTTCTATTTGCTCGCCATCTTTCCATTTAGGCTAAATTCTTTTTAAAAAGAAAAACGCTAATCTAATCTAATGTACGAGTATTTATAATAACAGAAAGGAGGGTAGAACTGTTTCACTTTCTGCCAAAACAAATTTATTGCTTACTTTTACTAACTATGATAAAAACAGACATTTGTATCGTCGGGGCAGGTCCGGGAGGAGCGGCAACAGCACTAAAATTAGCGTATGCTAACCAGTCTTGTGTATTGGTTGATAAGGCGACATTTCCCAGAGATAAAATTTGTGGAGATGCACTGAGTGGTAAAATTCCTACACTCTTTGATCGAATGGATCCGGAAATCATGAATCGTTTTCGGGCAACACCACAGGTGGGTATGTGGGGTTTTAAATTTACCTCTCCCAATGGTAAAGAAATGTATTTTGATTTTAGGCCGAAAGATCTCGCGGAAACAGACTACCCTCCTGCACCTGGTTACGTTTCGACCCGGCTGGTTTTTGATAATTTTCTAATTGAAGAGGTAAAGCGCCACGATTCTGTAGACCTTTACGAAGGAATCAATATTTCCGAATATATTAAAACGTCAGAAGGATATTTATTGAAAGATAAAAGTGGAGAATTTACCGTTCAGACTAAGATTCTTATCATTGCAAACGGTGCTCATTCTTCTTTTTCCCGTAAACACGCCGGGTTGGAAAAAGACAATCGTCACCACGCCGGAGGTTTAAGGGTATACTATAAAAATGTAGCCAACCTCGAAGGACAACCGGCCATTGAATTACATTATTTTAAAGAATTGGTTCCCGGATATCTGTGGATTTTCCCTTTACCCAACAATGGCGCAAACGTCGGATTGGGTATGCGCACCGATATGATTAGCAGCCGAAAGTTTAACATGCGGACGGCCCTGGACGAATTGGTGGCGACTCATCCACGATTGAAAGATCGCTTTAAGGATGCCGAAATTACGGACTCCGTAAAAGGATACGGATTACCATTAGGATCTAAAAAAAGAATTTTATCCGGAGATCATTATATGCTGGTGGGTGACGCCGGCCACCTGATTGATCCACTTACGGGCGAAGGAATTGGCAATGCTATTTACAGCGGAACCATCGCCGCCGATCAGGCGGTTATCTGTCTAAAAGAAAAAAAATACGATGCCAGGTTTATGCGTGCCTACGATGTCAGAATTCAACGCGTGTTAGGTACGGAACTTAAAGCCAGTTACTTAATGCAAAGGATCATGCTCTATCCAAGATTAGTAAATTTTCTGACCAATCGCGTGGAAAATAATAAATTTGTGATGGACTTTTTTAATAAAATTTTTGTGGATCCTTCGACCGAATGGCAGAAGGAATTATGGCGTCCTGGTTTTTGGTGGCGAGTAGTGAAAGGAAATTGAATTATCTGGTTAATCAATGATTAGTTAATTGGTTAGGAATGAGGTATTAATAAATTAAGAATTTTGGGTTAGAGATTTTTGTTGCTAGTAAGGCAAAAAACATGACTGAACCATGTGAAGGAACCGGAACGGTCGGGCTGCCATAGCCGCGCTATCACGAGGCTTTTTAACGAGACTAGCGGCAAAAAGATCAAGCCAAA
>Ga0209187_1002870_pt1 | contig 15442 bp, 19 predicted proteins | sample BantaG_FD_187430 | JGI IMG/M metagenome (GOLD analysis project Ga0209187, IMG submission 187430) | Marine algal microbial communities from Bantry Bay, Ireland - BantryBay_4 metaG (SPAdes) (version 2) | ecosystem: Host-associated > Algae > Red algae > Unclassified | place: Bantry Bay, Ireland... | reverse complement strand
ATCTGCGGCCACTCGCGACCGCATGCTCATGAATATCAGATCTCGAGACGCCTGTGCGATCGTCAACGCAACGTGTGTTTGTCTGCGATCGTCCCGATTTGGGTGTTTGACCCCCGTTTAGACACAAATGTAGACAGATTCGGTTCGCAAAACGTTAGGAAATGCACAAACGTCTGCCCAAACGCCAGTGGTATGGTCGGCCGATGGAAAAATGCGAACCTCCTGCGAACCAGCGCCATATTATCCGGTTGGACTTATATCTGGCCCACCAGTAGCTCGGTGCGCAGATCTGGTTCGCGACGTTGGTGGGATGACCGGTTTTCCCATACCTCTGCCCATAACTGGCAAAGATGCCACGTTTAACGAATAATACGGAAAAGCGGCTCGCAACCGACGTTGTTGGGTGTGCCCTGGGGGGATGTGGATTTTATCCTAATGAAACCAGAAGTGCCTGATTCCAAAGCCCCTGATGTCAAGTCCCCGAAGGCGATCATAACAGACGAGAAGGAGTAACCGTCCCACGCGCAACGCGCTGCACCTGCCGCGTGGCGCCTGGTCAGCCGTCGCCTGCCGCGCCCTCTCGGGCGCGCCAGCGCCCTCTCAGGCGCGCCAACCCGGCCCCCCGCGGGGCCCGCGTGCGGAGGCGCGGCGGGTCGGGTACGCTCCTCCGGTGGCTCGAGCTCGGCAGCGGGGCGGCCCCATCGTCCCGGCTCCCGCGTCGCCGCCCTGTCGGCCACCACCACCGCTGGCGTCGCCACCCCCCGCTGGGTGCCGCGTCCCCCGGCGCCGCCGACGTCCCCGCGGCGGCCCCCTGGCACATAGGGGTCCCCGTAGTACTACAGATGCGGGGGCCTTGCTCCGTGGCGTCAGCGACAACCGGTTCCGGGCTGGCGGTTTCGGCGCCAGCTTTGTCTTGTGCAGCGCGCGCGACGACTTTTCCTCTCTGTCGAGGTGGGCTTTTAGCTTGGTGAACGACCGATCGGCCGTGTTGTTCAGCCGCGCGGCGGCCCGGAGGGACTCCCCCACGCCCTGCACCAGGACCACCTTGGCTCCTTTTCGTCCAGGAGTGCCCCGAGGGCGGCGTTCAACGCCACGATGCGGTCGCCAAACTGCCCTGCGGTTTCCCAGGCGTGCTGCTTCGCGCACTGCAGCTCCCGCAGGCGGTCGGAGAGGACGTCCCCGTCCAAGTACTTCTCCAGCAGCTCCCGAATGATGTGCTTGAACTTGGGCTGGGCGGCCACCGCCGCCGTGTTGCTGCCCATTGGCACCACGTGGCGGATGACCACTATGGCGGTCTCGGAGACCAGCCACATCAGCAGGTACAACGCGGCCCTTTCAGCCACGCCGAGGGCGTCGCACGAGTTCTTGCGCTTCCACAGGAAGTTGATTACGCTCACGTGATCCTTAGCGTCCCAACGCCGGTCCTCCGTCATCATCATCTCCTTGGGGTCCCGCCGGTTGTACCGCTGCTGTGCACGCTGAGTTCGCGAGAACACAGGCGTGCGGTCAAACACGCGGTACGCGTCCTTCTTGAACAAGGGGACGAACCGGGGGTCCGTGACCCGCTCCAGCCGCTGGTCGCGCCGCAGGCGCCGGACCGCCTCGCCCACGATCGACTCGCGGAACTCCGCCATGGATGCCGCTGGCTGCCCCGTGGCCTCCGAGTCCGCCTCGCTTTCGGAAAAGTCGGCGCCCGCGTGGACGCCGCCGGCCGGCGAGGTGGCCCCCCCGGCGCCGGCGCCGCCGATCGGGCGGAGGCGCTTGGCGCCGCTCGCGGGGCCGCTCGCGCCGGCGGGGGCAGCATGTCGGGGATAGCCGCCGAGAAAGCCGTCTCCACAATTTCTTCGCGTGGGCGTCGGAGCTCTCCGAGATCCTGCTGCATTTCCGCCATGAGCAGCCGCGACTCGGTCGTGTCGGCCGCCATCTCGGGGCGACGCCCGGTCGACCGCCGAGATCCGCGCGCGATGCGCCCGTGGCGTCCCATGCGGGTCCCCATCTGGGCCGCGCTAGCGTCCGTTGGGGGCGAGGCCACTCGGCGGCGCCCGGCCCGCGCCGCCGCCCAAGCGGAGAACGTCTCCTCCGCCTTCGTAGTGTCAACTTCTGTCGTCCCGGCGTCTGCCCATCGGCGAGCCGCGGACGACGGAGCCGGGCCGTCCCCAGCTCCATCCTGGCGCCGCGGCGGCGCGAAAGCGCCGCCCCGGCGCCTGGGGTCCCGGGGGGTGCTCGCGGGCCCCCCCGGACCCCGTTGGGACGCTGTCCCCGTCAGCCCCAAACCTGAGGCGACGGCTCGGTCGGTCGCCGCGGGATGCATGCGGTCGGGATCAAAGGGCGACGTGCCGTGCACCGTCGCCACCGAACCACCGCCCGCCGTCGACGCCGCCGGGCCCCCTCGCCCCAGGACCATGAGGTCTGGCAAGGACGGCAACCCGCCCCATCCTTCTGCACGGGCCCCGGCGACCGCGGCGACGTCACCGTCGCTAACGACCGCGCGGGGAGCGCCCCCGGCGACAGACGAGGAAGAAGAAGATGAAGCGACGCGGTCCATGGACCCGTGGGACGCGACGCGTGCCTTGAGGCGATCCTCCAACGAGCCGGTAGAACCTCGAGATCGGGGCCGGGGGTCGTGCGACCGGGCGTGGACCAATGGTCTCACCCGGAGCGCCAAGTGTAGCATAACCCGGTAGCCACGAGCCCGAAGAGGGAAGTATCCCACCGCTGCCGTCCAAAAAACGTGCCCCCTATACGATCACCCGATCCGGGAACAAGGGCCGCCAAAGGTACAAGACAAAAGGCACGGTTTACTTGCCGGTGACGACGGTGCCTCACATCGTCGTCGCCCTTTGTTGAGGCAGCCCCCCAAGCCCGCGCAAGTAAGTCGGAGTGACCGCGGACTGCCTGGCTAATTCCAGGAGTATTTTTGCGGTCATCGGCTTGTTTGGCTGTGCCATTGACATGCATTGCCGTATGTGTGTATTGTAATTACTTGTACTTGTTTCTCGACGGCAGCTCACTTTGGAGCTGAGCTCGGAGAGATTCTCGTGAGGTCATCGAAAGGCGTCGCGACTTGTGGGGTGGTGAGAGCATGTACCCTCCAAGGGAGGGAGCACTGCGCTGGCGGGGGGTGCGCCGGAAGGACGTGGCGAGAGAGGCACACGGAGGGGTTAAGAGCCTGCTGGCCTCGCGCCTCAGACCGCTCTCGAGTAAAGAAGCGCATCCACCCAACTACCGCGCACTTCGCAGGTTATGGGCTCAGCTGTCGCTGGTTGTAACCGTCGTCTTCCCTGCGGTCGCTGGCGAGACGACGTTTCTGAGATTGCGGTGTGTGCCGGTTTCGGGCGGGCGTGCTCTGCTTCCTACGTCGTTAGTGCGGCAAGGTGCGGCGCCGAGGACGTCAACATGACATACCACGGCCTCTATGTCGGCCCCCGGTTCGCGCAGCTGGACGACGACTACAAGGTGTGGGCAGTGTACCAACGTGCGCAGCTCAAGAAGGAGAAGCTCTGGGCAGCGGTCGTAACGGACCAACCGGCATCTTCGTCCGACGACAAGAAGTCCGACCCAGTGGTCGACGCGTGGGACGCCATGAACGAGGCGGCGCTGGCGACCATCCAGATGTCGGTCAAGCCCGTGCATCTCAAGACGGTCACGTCGGTGGACACGGCCAAAGAGGCGTGGGACGCGCTCAAGGTCATGTTCGAGGCGCGAGATAACGCGCAGCTGCTGCGGCTCATGGACGAGCTGAGAAGCCTGAAGAAGGGCAGCGACGAGAACATCATCAAGTTTGCGTTGCGTGCCAAGATGCTCCGGGACGAGCTCGCCATGCTTGGGAACCCGATGGACGACAGCACGCTTGCGCTGCGTGTCCTGGCAGGGTTCCCGGCAGAGTACGGGATGCTCAGGACGGTGTTGGAGAACAAGAACACTGAGCTCGTCATGTCAGCCGTGACGGATAAGCTGCTTCAAGTCGAGCAGCGGAGCATTTCTGTCGGCGCTTCCAAGCCTTCTGGCAGTGTCAAGTCACAAGCCTTTGCGGCAGCGGCGCCTAAGAAGCCGTTTGACAAGAAGTCGGTCGTGTGCTTCTACTGCAACAAGAAGGGACACATGCAGCGCGACTGCCACAAGAAGAAGGCGGACGAGGCCAAGAGCAAGGGCAAGCCCGGCGGTGGTGGCCGTGAAGCCGGTCACGGCGGCGGGCCCCACGCGAATGCCGCTCTGGCCTACACTGCTTCTACTGGCAATACCGGGAGCAGCAAGGCTCGCGGGAGCTCCCTGTGTTCATCAATTTGGGTGCTCGACTCTGGTGCAACCAACCACATGGCCGCCGGGGATAAGGGCTCACCGTCAACGGCGGGAAGTGGTGCCGAGGTCACCTTGGCCAACGGCGATAGGGTGCCCATCAAGGGGCGCGGCCACGTCTCCATGGACGTCGGCAAAGGAAACACCAAGACGCGCATGGTGCTCGAGGAGGCTATGCTCGTTCCGAACCTGACCAGCAACCTGCTGTCGGTTCGAGCGGTCGACCGCAATCGAGGTGCAGTGGTGTTCGTCAACAGCGCCTGTTACATCCTTAGCGACGGGGATGCTGTTCGCTTCAGCGGGGTGCTCGACAAGGCATCGGTGGTCGGCAAGGTGAACGACCCGGAGCAGTATGTGCTTAAGGTGACGCCGGTCCAGGCGTCGGCTAGCGCGGCATCCACGCGCATAGCTGGGGAGACAGAGCTGTGGCATCGTCGCTTCAACCATTTAGGGCTGGAGAATCTCAAGCAGGCGGCCACTATGGTCGACGGCATGCCGTCGTCAGTGGCAGACGCTGAGCGTGTCGTTGGCACTGCGTGTGTGCCGTGTGTGGACGGCAAGATCGTTCAGTCGCCGAGCCCCCGCTCGTCGACAGCGACGACAAAGTGCGAACTGGTGCACACAGACATTGGTGGCCCACTCACTGAGTCGCTGGGTGGTTCCATCCACTTCATGACGGCGCTGGAGGACTCCACGGGATTCATCACGGCCACGCCTATCAAGACCAAAGGGATGGCACCGGACGTGCTCAAGACGCGTATCAAGCAGCTTGAGACACTGACGGGGGTCAAGGTCAAGCACGTCCGTCATGATGGTGCAAAGGAGTACGTCACCAACGACCATAAGGCATGGTCCGAGGACAAGGGCATCACGTCGGAGATGACGGCGCCGTACAAGTCACGGCAGAACGGCAAGGCGAAGCGGGTGAACTGCACGCTGATGGAGCGCATTCGTGCCGCTCTGCACGATGCCGAAGCGGAGGAAGAGCTGTGGGCTGAGGCGCTGGCCTCCGTCTTTCATGTTCTGAAACGGTCCCCCAAGGCGGGGCTGGACGTGACGCCGCTGGAGGCTCTAACGGGTCGACGCCCCAACGCCGCTGGATTCCGCGTTTGGGAGAGTCGGGCGTGGGCGCTCAAACCCAAGAATCAGCAGCGTAAGCTCGAGCCAAGGACTGACGTTAGCCACATTGTCGGCTACACTGTCGGTGGAAAGGCCTACCGCATTCTCGAGGACGAGACGAACCAAGTCTTCGAGCGTCGAGACGTGCAGATGGAGGAGAACCCGGCTAAGGTCGAGACGTCGGCGGTCGAGCTAAGCGTTGGTCCCCGGCTGACTGCGGAGGCTGACGCCGACAGCATCGACGGCACCGAAGGGGAAATGGACATGCTCGACGCCGCAGGCGGGCGTGGGGACGAGTACACCCCCGACGAGACTTCCACAAGCGACGAAGATGGCAGTCCTCCTTCCCTCGCTGAAGAGAGCGAGCAAGAGGACGATGACGGCGACGGTGACTCGACACCCTGGGAAAGTCAAGCACCTGCGGCCAGTGACAGCGTCGCACCGGGGCCTGGTCGCTCGAAGCTCAAGCCAGCTCCTAAGGCAACATCGTGGGAGAAGGAACCCAAGGCGTACCTGGCAAGCGGTACCAAGTCTGCGGATGCGGCGGGCTGCGATCTGCACAAGCCGCCTGCAAAAGAGAAGGAGGTGCGTGCTCTCCCTGATTGGCCGCGGTGGAAGCAAGCCATCAAGGAGGAGGTGGCAGCACACAAGAAGCTTGGCACCTGGTCCAAGATTAAGGTGAACAACAAGAAGCACAAGGCCGTCAAGACACGATTCGTGTTCGACATCATGCACGACGCGGAGGGCAAGATGACGCGGTACAAGGCCCGGCCCGTGGCCCAAGGTTTCAACCAAGTGCCGGGGCGCGACTTTGATGAGACATGGGCTCCGGTGCCCAACGCGGCTACGTAACGGTCTCTCTTTGCTGTGGCAGCAGCCACGGGCTGGGAGGTTCATCATGTCGATGTCAACACAGCCTTCCTCAACGCCAAGATGTACAAGGACATGTATATCAAACTCCCCGACGGGGTCGATCCGAAGGGGCTGGAGGAGATGTGTCGGCTGAATCTGGCACTCTACGGGACGAAGCAGGCGGGGCGGCTTGAGGGCATCAAGCTCGACAAGGAGCTCAAGGAGATGGGGGCGGTCCGGTCCAAGGTGGACCCGTGCCTCTACGAGTGGTGCCACCCCGTGCACGGGCGCGTCTTCATCCTCTTGTACGTTGACGACCTTATCGTGGCGGACGAGAAGCTGGACGGAGTCAAGGCGGTTAAGCACTTCGTGTCTGCCAAGTTTGAGGTGCGCGACATGGGGGATGTCAAGGACTTTGTCGGCATGAATGTTATGCGCAACCGGGCGGCCAAGACTCTGACGCTGAGCAACCCGGGGCACACCGCCACGCTGCTGGACGCGTTCGGGATGGACACTGCGACGCCAAACAAAACACAGACGGCGTCGGGGTTCAAGCTGACCAAGACAACGGCGGGCCTTCTGCCGGAAGGCAACCATTACGCCAAGTGGGGTGGCTCCCTCCTCTACCTGTCTACCACGACGAGGCGAGACATGTTCTTTGCCGTGGGGATGCTGTCGCGCTTCATGTCCAGCCCTGAGGAGGACCACATGCGCGCGGCGAAGGGGGTTTTGCGCTACCTGCGTGGAACTTCTCGCCTGGGGGTGGTCTACGGCGGCAGCAAGCCGCTGCAAGGGTTTGTCGACGCCGATTGGGCCGGGGACATGGACGGTCGTCGGTCGAAAACCGGTTTCGTCTTCACTTGGAATGGCGGGCCGATTGCGTGGGCAAGTAAGCGGCAGTCGACCGTGGCCATTTTGACGGCCGACTCCGAGTACGTGGCCGCCGCAATGGCGACCAAGGAGGCACTGTGGCTACGCAAGCTGCTGTCGGCTCTGGGCGTCCACGATGAAGCCGTGGCGATGGGGGAGGACAACCAGTCCTGCCTGGCGCTGGTCAACAACCCCGAGGCGACGGGGCGGACCAAGCATGTAGACGTCGCCTCCCACATGTTTCGCGACTACCAGGCGCGCAGGTATGTGGCCTTCTACTTCCTCCCGAGCGCCGATATGCCGGCGGATGGGCTCATCAAGCCGCTGCCGTCGCCGGCGTTCACGGCTTTGCGGGCTGCCATCGGGGTTGGTGAAGACCTGGGCGCGGCTGAGCGGGGCGCCACGCCTGGCGACCTCCTGTCTGGAAAGTGCTGAGGCACTGCGCCATGGCGCCACTGGAGGCGTCATGGCGCCACTGGAGGCATCCAGTGGCGCGGCCCCGGATTCGTGGAAGCGACCACCGTCGACCTTGCCGCGGGCCGGTGCCGGTCGTGGACGGTTGCGCTACCATCCACTTGCTTGGGGCCGGCAATGGGGCGCTGTTGCCTTGGGGGGACGGCCGGTTGGGACCGTCCTGGGGCGCTGTGGCGCCACTTGGGGCTACAAGTGGCACAGCCGCGGGTTCGCGGCGATCGCCCGACTCGATTTGGCGTAAGTCGATTTTGGGCGGTTTCGGCCGGGAGCTGTAGGCCAACAGCTCCGGCGGGTCGAGTCGATTTTGGCGAAGTCGATTTCGTTGTGGTCTTGGGCCCGCATCTGGAAGTCTTCAGCTTCGGGCCAGGACGGCCGGTCGGGCCCGAATCGATTTGGTGCAAGTCGATTTTGGCCGATTCTGGCCCGTGCCAGTAGGCCTACTGCTCCCTCGGATGGAGCCGATTTTCGGCTTGAAGTCGATGAGCTGCATTTACGACGCGCTTTGACGGGCCACCGATGCGCCGGATCGTCTCCGTTCGAGACGCGCCCTGGTGCGTTGCACTCACCTCGACGTCTGCTTCACATCGATCGTGATTTTGGTGATTTTGGCGAAGGTTGATTTTGCAGGTGTGGCACCTGAGACATGGAAATCGACTGGGGCATTTTCTCGACTGCGGATGATGGCGGGAGATGCCGCACTGGTCGGGACGGGACGTGACCGCGCTGAGGCGACCATGGCGCGGGCTGTGGGGTGCTGGGGGGAGAGTTGAGGCAGCCCCCAAAGCCCGCGCAGGTAAGTCGGAGTGACCGCGGACTGCCTGGCTAATTCCAGGAGCATTTATGCCGTCATCAGCTTGTTTGGCTTTGCCATTGACATGCATTGCTGTATGTGTGTACTGTAATTACTTGTACATGTTTCTCGACGGCAGCTCACTTTGGAGCTGAGCTCGGAGAGATTCTCGTGGGTTCATCGAGGGGCGTCGCGATTTGTGAGGAGGTAAGAGCATGAACTATCCAAGGGAGGGAGCACTGCGCTGGCGGGGGGTGCGCCGGCAGGACGTGGCGATTGAAGCACACGGAGGGGTTAAGAGCCTGCTGGCCTCGCGCCTCAGACCGCTCTCGAGGAAAGCAACGCATCCACCGAGCTACCGCTCACATCACACCCTTCGTCCTAATACGGGCGGTAACCGACGTGCGGGCCCAACTCCCCTAACGAGAATTTGCTTGCACCGCCAACCAACCAATACTTCTAAGTACAAGGTAAGACAAGTTCCCCGAGGCTGTGAGTTGAGACGAGGGGGAATCTGGGCCACGGGCCCCGCCCTGACGTGGCGGCTCGTGGTGCGGCGACGCGGGGGCGCCCGCCGCCCTTCACGCCCGCCGCCCACGGGCGGGCCCGGCGTGGCTGGGCGCGCGGCGCGCGCCCAGCCGGTGGGCCGTCCGTCCCGCGCTCACCGCCAGCGCCATCCCCCGCCGGGTGGTGCTACAGCGAGGGCAGTGCCGATGTCCTACGAGTCTTCCTCATCGGCGCGGTTGCCGGAGCGGACGCGAAACAGCCCGTGCGAGTCGGCCACCACTGTCGGCGTGACGGTATTGGCAAGTGCCGCGCATAAGCGGCGGTGCACGGGACCTACTGACGTCCTTCCGAGGTTGGTGGCGGCGGCGGTGGCGGCAACGGGGGCGGCAGGGCCGGTAGCACCGGCGACGGCACCGGCGACGGACAGCCTTGGAGCCGGTCCAAACGACAACAGAACATGCGCACGGATCGGACGCGTAGAGCTGTGGTCCCAGCGGGTATTCGACGCGTCTCTGCCTTTGGATCCCGCAGCTGGAACGCTGCAGGACATCGCGCAGCGGCCGGCTCGCCGACCCCTGCCGCTGCGAGCACACGCTTGCTTCTCAAAAAGCCTGCAGGGCATGCGAGCAGGCTTTGTGGACCTGCAGGGCATGGATCAGCGCGTTGACAGCTACTAATGTCGGCCTGGCGGCTTTTATGCCGCTTTTTTGATGCTGTTGTACCAATGGGGCGACCTTCTATCCTTTGCGAGATGCACCGTGCAGTGCCACGGCACCGCGCAGACGACATCGGGTGCACAGTACGTTGCCGTTTTTGTGGACGTCAACAGCGTGGCGTGGTGGCCCGCCCACGCATCGGCGATGACGTACAGCTACTGCTTCGCCGGCGAATACACGGAGCAGCGACCTGTGGTCGCATATGCTTTCCTGCATGAGTCGCGGACCGGGGTCGTGGCAATGCTCATCTCGTACAGTTCGAGCTCCTGTGTGCTGTATTGCTTCCCGTCGGTCGTCGATATTCGAAATGGTACACTTATGGCCAAACACGACGGGTTCTTGCCAAAGAGCACCGCACGGCCGACATTTGGTGCGCTGAGCTTCCCCGACACGGGCATCTTCTCAGGACACAAGCTGATTGGGTACCTCCGAGCGCAGGAGTGTTGAGCGTCTCCATGCGACAGGCCCATTTGCTGATCTGAAATGTTTTTGATTTCAGGATGTGCCTTGAAAACGCAGCGCATTCCCCCCCCGTCAGAATCGCCACAACTGCAACGCCCCCCTATCTAACGCTGCCGCCGGCTGCGTCTGCGCCACCACCAGGGGCAACAGTGCAATGTGGTGCGCTGTCGCGTCGGCGCGTGCGGGCAACACGGTGTGCGACTTGAAGGACGCGTCGGGAGACACATCGTCGCGGACCGGCGACGCGGTGTGCGGAGACGCCAGCACGTCAGGCGCTGCGGCGTTGGCGCGCGGCAGTTAAACCGTGAGCGGAATGAAGAACACGGTGGGTGCGGTGTCTTCGCGCGTCGGGGACGCAATGCGCTGCGCGGCCAGCAAGTTGTACAATGCGACGAAATTTTTGAGCGCCGCGTCGGTGCGCGCCTCCGGTGCGGTGGGCGAAGCGGCCGGCCGGTCAAGCGCTCATTTGGCGCATGCCAGCCACACAGTGGGCTAGAGGACGGGCCACTCTGTGAATGACACGATGAGAAAGCTGGGAAATGACATTGATGCACTCGGAGCTGCATCGGCGCTCGCCGGCGCCGTGGTGGGTGCCGCTGCTGGAAAGCTCCGCGCTGCGTCGAAACATCCGAAAGAGGCGGTGGGCGACGAGACGGAAGCGTCGGGCGCCGCCTTTTCGCCTGCCGGCACCGCGGAGGCAGACGCGATGTAATTCAAGGGTGCCGCATCTGCCCACACTGGCGACGAAGGAAGCGATGCGCGCTTTGTTGGCACGCCCAAGAGCCGCGGTGGGCTATGCGACGGACCATTTTAGGCGCCGCTTTGGCGCGCGTCGGTGACGTGGTCGGCGACCCGACGGAAACGTTGGGCAACACGACGAGTTTGCTGGTCGCCATTGCATCAACACTGTACCTGGACACGATGAGAGCCTTGATCAACAGCGCAAGGGGAGCGTCGGACGTCGCCTCGCTGGCCCCTTATGGCAAAGCGATAGAACTCATGACAGGCAACGGGACGCTCAAGATGAAATCTGCTCCAGGCATGTATTTTAAGGATAATGTAGCCGCTGCAGTCGCTCTCTCCCGTCAAGCTGCCGAATTTTGGCCACTCTGTTGTCCTTCATCGTGCATTGCGAGCGAGCATCGACGCCCTCAAGATGGCAGCGGATGGGACGGGCGATGACGCGGCTGCCATCGGGACCTTAATGGACCCCATGGCCGGGACGTCAACCGGTGTGGCAAGCGCGCCTGCGAGCGTCAGTGTCTGGCATCAGCGCTTCTCCCACACCGTCATTGAATCCTTCCTGAGCACCCTTGACGCAGCTGAAGGGATACACCTCTCGCGCAGGACGCTGGAAGAGATCTGAGGCAACCCGTGCGAGCCCCTGCATCGTGGGCGAGATGGTGCGCGCGCCTTGTGTGCAGTCCTCTAACGCGCCGACTCGCGTGTTGGCCTTTTGACACTCTGACGCGGCAGGGACCATGGCGTGACCAACCCCCACAGAGCATTGGTACCTGATCAGCGTCATCGACTGGTTCAGCCGGTTCAAGACCGTCTTTCCCGTCAAAGAGAAAGTGCATGCCAAGAAGGCTCTCATGCGCGTGTTGGACGTGTGGGAGCACAAAACGGGCTCCAAGGTCGACGCCATTGGGACGGACGACTATGAGTACGTAGGGGAAAATTTTGACATCTTTTTTGCTTCAAAGCGCATAGAGCGACAGCGCTCAGCGTCCTATATGAACCAACACAACAGGGCTGCCGAGCGGTAAAACCGCACTGTGCAGGAGCGCACGACCGCGCTCTTGACCGATACCAGGATGGGAATAATGTTTTTGACTGAGACGGCGATCACGCTAACGGTCACTAACAACCGCATTCCCCCTTTCAGCGGGAAAAAGACGCCGTCTGAGCTTCTTTACGGGGCGGTTCCGGACGTGTCCGACCTGCGCGCCGTCGGCTACAATGGGTGAGCCTACCTCCCTCTGAAGCTGCAACGCAGACTCCACCCGCGGGCGATTCCATGAATGTTCCTCTGCTTCGCGGCTGGGAACAAGAGTGACCGTGTCCTCGTCAAGGAAACGGTTTTGATTTGGCGGGACGGCCGGTTCAACGAGTCGCAGCGCAGCATTGGCGGCCCTGGGGGGCTCCAGTGCCCGCTGCGGACCTGCTCGTATTGCGGGTGCCTACCCCGCCCCAATTACCGTAGCTGACGCGGTCGCGGCCGACCGCCGCCTCACGGGACTTAAATAGGCCCCGGACCTACCCTTTGTCGACGAAAATGCCTCTCGGGAGGAGACAAACGCGGTCTTTTGGTCCGCGGACGATATTAACGTGGCGAGCGATGATGATTCCAACGACGATGACGACGGGCCGGCACCCGCAGCCTCTGCGCGACGGTCTTGGCGGCTCCGTGCTAGCTTTGAGTCCGGCGGTGTGGCCATCACGGTCTGGGCCCCAGCGGCCACCGGACGGGCGAACCAGGAAAGGATGTGCATGGACCAGGCGCGCCTCAAGCCCGCCTGGGACCAGTTCGACTCGGCGATCGCGTCCGGAGTGGATGCGCTTCGGGAGAATCGCACCTAGGAAATTGCCGGGCTCCCCCACGGCAAGAAGATCACGTTGACCGTTATGCTGTGCGAGCGTGAGCGTGGCGCCAAAGGCCAAGTGACGAAGCATCAGCGGCGGTAAGTCGTGCGTGGAGCAACGTAGACCTAAATGCAGGACTACTTTGAAGTGCGGGCACCAGTGGCGCGCTACGCGACGCTACACGTCCTCCTGGCGTACTGTACCAGCCGTCAGCTGTCCATGCAGAAGATGGACGTCGCCATGGCCTTCCTGAACGGGGACTTGTAGAAGGAGATCTACATTCCTCAGCCGCGCGGCTACGATCGCGGTGACCAGGACAAGATCTGCAAGCTGAAGAAAGCATCATACAGCCTTCAGCAGGCCGCTTGCAATTGGCCCTGCAAGCCAAAGGAGACGTTGGGCCGAGCGGGATACACAGCGTCCGAGGAGGACCAGTGCCTGTACGCGGCAGCAACGGCAAAGATTCTGCCTCATCCTCGTTTACGTCGATGACCTCCTCATCGCGGGGACGACAAAGGCGGCGACCAGGGGAGGAGTGCGCGGCGGTGCCGACGAATTTAAGGCCGTGAGCTCGGTGCCGCCGCCTACTTCTTGGGACTGTATATAGAGCGGGACGAGGCGGAAAAGACCCTGCAAGTGCATGAGCGCCAGTACTTGGCCACCCTGCTGCAGCGCTTCGGGATGGCCGGTGCCCACCCCGTTCGTCTCCCAATGGGGACTAGCGTTAAGCTGCTAATACAGGGGTGCCCCGCACGCCTAAGCTGACGAAGATCTATCAAGATCTCTTCGGCGCGCTCCTGTACCTGTGCACCAGAATGCGGCCCGACATTCCGTATGCCATCTGGCGCTTGGCCCGCTATGTGGAGCCGACCACGGTGGGCCACCTGGCGGCGGCCAAGGTTGTGCTCCGCTACCTCAAGGGGACGGAATCCCCTGAAGTCTACTACCAGGCAGACGGTGACCTGTATGGCTACTGCAACGCCGAATTTGGGGCGGATGGAGACACATGACGCTCAACGACGGGTCACTTGTTCATGTAAGAGGGCGGTGCAGTTGCGTGGGACAGCAAGGGGCAATCGACGGTTGCGGCTTCCACTACGCAGGCTGAGTATATCGCGTGGGCTGTGGTCGCCAAGGTGTCCGTGTGGCTGCGGCTACTGTGCGTGTTCGAGAAGGGGCATGAGAAGCCTTTTGTAATCCGCTGTGATATCCAGTCGGTGTTTGCCATGATCAACAACCCTGTGAGCAGCACGCGGACGAAGCACATTGACATCAGCCATCACTTTATCCGTGAGCGTGTGATCGACGGGACCCTAGTGGTGCGCTGTGTGGCGACCGGTAAGCAGGTGGCCAATACCATCACCAAGCCGCTCGGGACCATCGGGTTCCTGAAGTGCGTGTCTTTCATGGGGATGGACGACAAGACCTCCATCATGGAGGCACCCTTGGCGGAGTGCTGAATTGAGACAGCATTGGGGGCTTCCGATCGGTGCGCCCCCCGACGGCGACTGCGCGAGGGTAGCCCACACAAGGACTTCCACGAACGTGTCTGACTCCCCTGACCCACCTGGACGAGGGCAGAGAAGGCCTTCTCCGGGGGAGTCTGCCGTCAAGTACTGACAGCCGCGGGTGTCGAGCAGCATTCGTGGGCCCACGCGGCCCCACGACAGAAGACGCTGACGTGCTTGCATTGGAGGGACTCTGTCAGGCGGGAGCCCACTGCAGGGGTGCCCAGCACGAGGACGCGGGCGACCTGGTGAACGAGAGACACGCGCGAGCTGCGCGTGCGTGCGAGGGGAGGGGCCAAAAACCTACGACGGGCGCGTCCTCCAAAGGGTTCTTTATTGCCCGGACCAAGGCTAGCATGGCCCGGGGTGACAAAGAGGACCTTCAAACCCGTTGCTGCTTGAGAGAGCGCAAGCGGAGCGACTGCCGCGGTACGGTGGTGCACCTGGTATTTAACGAGGGAGTCGTAGAGGGATCGCTGTGGTATTAATAACGTTAGTTCAATTACCAGTGTACTAAGACCGACCGTAGCCAAGCAATAAAGCGAGTTCTTTCGCCGTCGCGGCGAGAAAGGAGACCTTTTGTTGAAGGGCATCCGATGGGGAGCCGGGTGGTGCCCACGACGGCGACCCCGGACCCACGGTGCTTTAATACAAACGAGGGCACCGGTCGATCGACCGACCGATCACAAGCGATCGTAATAAGTGCCGGCAGACATATAAGACAGGCAAGCAAACAAACAATAAAAAATGAACATGCGGAAGTAACCCCCCAAAGGGCGTGCCACAGGCCAATTCCCACAATACGTGGGCTTTGGTCCGTCAAGGGGGCTACTCGTGGCCAATTGCCAATTGGGAGCAGAGATATGCTACATACCTCCAACGCGAGATTCGAACCGTCTCGGTGAGATCCGAGAATGGTGGCACCCGATTGGGCGATCGCGGACTCTTACGGGCCCGCGCGGGCGTGACCGCGCGGGCGGCGGGAGTCGCGAAGGGGCGCCGATCCGTCCCGATCGGGGAGTGGTGGCGGTTCGCCGGCGGTTGCCGCGACCGTCCCATCACGCACGCGCGTGCGTGTGTGGCGGGCAGCTTGATCTGCTGGTCAGATCGACGCTTACGCGTAGGCATGCCCGCGCAGGCGGTTCCACGCGTGTGGGTACGTGGGCGCGGGGGCGGGTGTGGGGGCCAGGGTTAAGACCCGTGTTCGCGGCGGCGCGTCGAGCAGCACGTGCTGGGGTGACCATCGTCGGTGCCATGTGGCG
>Ga0209187_1002868_pt1 | contig 15448 bp, 14 predicted proteins | sample BantaG_FD_187430 | JGI IMG/M metagenome (GOLD analysis project Ga0209187, IMG submission 187430) | Marine algal microbial communities from Bantry Bay, Ireland - BantryBay_4 metaG (SPAdes) (version 2) | ecosystem: Host-associated > Algae > Red algae > Unclassified | place: Bantry Bay, Ireland... | reverse complement strand
GCATTTTTAAAATTCAAGCGCAAGTTCAAATGCCCACAGTTTGCAGGAGCCCCCAGATCAAGGCGGGCTGAACAGTTAACTTTCATCTTAATTTGGCGAAGCACTTACTTTTCTACACAAAGATATGGAAAATTAATGAGGCAATCTTGGTTTTAACATTCCATAAACAAATGCTCCCAACAGTGCACTTCCTATTGCTGCAAAAATCATCCAATTTCCTTGGCCCAATAAAACATAAAGCGGCCCCGGACAAGCTCCCGTAAAGGCCCAGCCCAATCCAAAAATGGTGCCTCCCAGGATACTGGCTACATAGGTCTTGGGCTTATCGGCAATGTGGATGGTTTCGCCAAGAGCGTTTTTCATCTTACCCGATTTGATCAAAAAATGTATGATCGCCCCTGCAACTACCGCTACCCCAATGATACCATACATATGAAAACTTTGGAAACGAAACATCTCTTGAATTCGAAACCAGGAAATAGCCTCTGACTTTGTCATCACTATTCCAAAAAGGATACCTACGAAAAGAAATTTTAGTAAACGCATGAGCATATATTTGAGAAAGTTAGGATAAAATAATTGGCAATAATACAAAGGTGGCAATCAAACCACCTATAAAAAAACCGATCACTGCAACAAGCGAGGGCAATTGAAGGTTTGACAAACCACTAATAGCATGTCCGGACGTACAACCACCTGCATAACGTGTTCCAAACCCAATTAAAAAACCACCAACGATCATGAGCAACAATCCACGCATTGATCTCAATTGATCAAACTTAAAAAGCGCTGCCGGGAGAAAACCATACCCCTCATCAAGTGTTTGTGGTGTTTGAATGCCAAGCTTTGCCAAATCAAGAGTCGTCGCAGCAGAAATTTGTACAGGTTCCGGACTTCCCAAAAAGGAGACAGCGAGCCCTCCACCGATAATAGAACCCAGTACAAAAGTCATCAACCAATCGTGCTTTTTCCAGTCGTAGTTAAAATAGTCAATAAAGGCTCCGGCTCCTCCTATGCTGCACATGGCCTTAAGGGAGGAGGAAACGCCAAATCGCTGACCAAAGTAAATCAGTAAAAACATGACGAAGGCAATCATAAGGCCTGAAACAGACCAGTGCCAGGGTTGGGAAATAAATTCTATTGGATTCATGGTTAAGTAGTTTCTGTTTTGAAAAATGGCTGGTGAAGACCGCTACGCTGTCAGATCGTCTTCGCTGTCAGATCGGAGCGCCTTTGACAGCGAAGCGGTCTCATTTACCAGATCCAAAGTAACCGCAATAATAATAGAGTTCATGTGATCTAAATCACATTAGACAAGAAAGCGTATTTTATGAAAAGGAGGATTCGTTTTTCAGATTTCCTATATCAGCTTGAAAACTAGAGCATTTCTTCACGCTTTCGAGGCGAAGTGCTTAATTCAAGTTCTTGTTCCGCTTTTGCTAAAGCATCAGAATCATTCACCATGGCAGCAGCAGCTTTCTGGCCTTTTAGCGAAAGCAATCTACGTGGATGTCTCTTTAAGGATTTTTCAAAAACGGCTAAGGCAGCTGTTGCCTGATCTTGCTGAAGTAACCATTCGCCATATGCTTCATGGACTGGTTTTAAAATAACCGGTGGTCCATAAGAGTAGGTTAATCCATCGTCCAACGCACTCGCTTTTTCAAAGTACTCCATCGCTTTTTTGTTATCACCTAGAAGGCTTGCCCGCAGTGCTTTTAGCTCCATTTCCATAACATGTACCATATCAATATCCAATTGACTGGCCGGTTTGTTCGCGTAGCCTCCTGCACTGCACATAGCAAAGGCTTTGTCGCCCAATTCAAGCATTGATTTATTTCGATCCACTTCCATCCCCTTTATGATCTTGCTCAACTGCTTAGGATTTTTTTGGTGATAGTTTTTCATTCCTTCCAGAAAGGCATAACCAGCTCTTTTTGTCAGGTTTAGGTTTTCTGTATCGATCACCATATTAGCAATGGCATCATCCCAGGAGTTGGTTTCAATCATGTGCCCACCTTTCATTGAAATGAGATAAGATTTGGAAGCTTTAGTTTGAGTGGAATCGTCATATTGTTTCATCAATTTCATCATTTGAGTTGCCTGTTGTTTTTCACCTCTTTGCAACAAGCCGTATTGCAGCCAGTTGAGTGCATGATAGCTAAGTGCGTCTGTCTCCAGTCCTTTACGTTTCATGCGTTTGACACTGGCATTCCAAGAGGCAATATTTGAGTGGATCACTTCATTCCATTTGCCCAAAGCGACATAAATATGCGATGGCATGTGCAAGGCATGGGCTGCATCCGGAGCTGTTTTAGAATAACTATCAGCGGCGGCTTTCGCCAAATGCGCGTGCCCCGGATCATCGAAAGAATGAATCAGGTAATGTAATGCCCCCGGGTGTTTCGGGTTTTCTTTAATTATTCCCTGAACAATTTTAGCACACTTTCCATATAGCGCTTCATCTCTTCCATTTCGGGATGAGCCCAAAAGTGAAACCGCATAAAAAGCGGAGACTTCATGCTGATTGGGATATTTTTTTGTAAGTGTTTCCATGAAATTTTTATACGCTATATCTCTATCGTATTTGGTACCCTCACCAAGGAGTAATTCAATGGCTTGAAAAAAGTCTTTTTCCATTTCAGTTTTCACTAAAAGAGAACGGTCTGCTGCATTGGGAGCCAGTTTATTTAAAGCGGCTCTGGCTGCTTCTATTTCTTGTCGTTGCCAAAGTGTATGGTTGTAAGTCATAGCTTCCCCCCAATAGGCCATTGCAAAAGTGGAGTCAATTTCCTGCACTTTCAGAAATGCAGTTCTTGCATCTTCGTATTCAAAGCTGTGTAGTAGCAACAATCCTTTTTCAAACGCTGGTTGAGCCTCATCAGCTCCCGTTACGTTGAAGGTAATGTCACCCAATTGAGATGCATTTAGAGTAGTCTCTGAAGTTGCATTGTCTTGCTTAACACCTGCATTGTTGCCACAGGATGTGACCATCAATAGAATAATTAATGAAGAAAGTATGGCTTTTAGATTTTGCATATCTTGAGGTATATCATTTAAATAAAGTGGTATTGTAAATCATTACAATATACCACATACTTGGAAAAGTTTGTAAAAAAAACAAATTTTTCGATTTTGAGTAAGCTAAATTGTAGCGTATTGAGATGGCAATTGCGATGGCGATTTGCGGCTATGCCGCGATAAGGTTAGTCATTCAGTACAATCCGGTTTCTGCCTAAAGTTATGGCGCCTCTTTTTTCAAGTTTTTTCAATAAGCGGGAAATTCCTTCGCGGGAAGAGTTGAGATCTAATGCAATTTGTTGATGCGTACCTAAAATAATAGTAGAGTTTAGCGCTTCAGATTTTGCTTTCAGGTAATGGTCCAACCGTTCCTCCATATTGTTAAACACAATGTTATCGATGATCTCAATCAAATCAAGCATCCGTTTATCATATGAACCCATGACGAAGCGATTCCAGCTTTTGTATTTTGTCATCCATTCATCTACTTGCTTGATGGGGAGTACGATCATAGTAACATCGTCTTCAGCGGTCGTTCTGATATCACTTTTCTTATCTGCCATGCAACAGGAAAAAGACATGGAGCAGGTTTCGCCACCTTTTAAGTAGTATAAAAAAACTTCATGATCACCATCTTTACCTTCACGCACCACTTTGATGGTTCCTTTAATTACCATAGGCACCATTTTGATGTACCTACCATAATCCATAATGGTGGTACTTGCCTTGATGTGCATTAACTGACCTCCGGCTGAAATTTCTTCCATAAGGCCGGGTTCATTTAAATCAGGAAAATTGGATCTGACTAATTTTAGTATTTCACTTTTGTGAGCATCCATCAAATTAAACTATTTAGTAACTATTCAGCTGTTGGCTGTTGGCTGTTGGCTTCCTTCTAACGCAATTTACTCGCGATTGAGGTAAGCTAACAGCTAATAGTAAAGTAACTGAACAATTAAACTATTTATTTCTATAAAGGGAAAAGCATATAAAAAACATATGGTTCCTTTAGCTAAAGATACAAATCTCAGGAATATTTTTAATATAAGGAAGGATGGCCCTAAAATAAAAAAAGAGAGTCCCTTAAAAAGTGACTCTCTTAAACCTCAAAAAACCAAATGAAAATTCTTAGTGCGCTTTGCGCTATATTTTTTTTATGCTTGATATTTAAAGAAAAAATTTAAGCGCTTTAAATAATCAAATCGTTTTTATCATTCTTGTAATACACAGTTACGATATTTTAGACGCAGCATTTTGACCTATGTCACACTTTCAGAAAAAAAATTATAATTTTTTTAAGTTTCACCCTAATTTCCCTTTAAAACTAAGTATTTAGGGTCACATTTTTTTAAAACAAAATTTCATTTATTTAGTGATCATTTATAAGAGCAGTTAGATCCTGCTGTTTTTTGAGGATTTTTTACCTTAATTAAAAAATAGTCACATATTAAGATTCAGAGTAACTACATAGCGCCTTTTCGAGGTGCAGCGCACCGGCACCGTTTGGTAAATATTACAAATATTTATACTCAACTGGCACATCACTCAGGATGACGGTGTCGGTGCGCTGCACCTTTTATAAAGGGGCTACCGTTTTTTTACAAACGGAGCCGGTGCGCTGCACCTAACCTGCCTGCGACAAAAACGCCGCAACTTTACCCCAGCAAACGGTACACCCTACCTCAGAGAGGTCACATGATGTGAGAAAAATAAGACCGTGTGTTTTACGAGCCCGTAGGGAGTCGCACGATTTAAGGATTAAGGAACGGCTGAATAGTCAAAAAAATTACAAATAACCTGGTATTTATTCCCCTCAAAATAGGGTCATTTATTCTAATTCACGCTACAGTTACCTCTCGAGACTAACCAATAACAGTATAAAACTATTCGACAAACCAATCACAGAGCGCCAAAAACGTTTCATCGAGCGGAGCACTAATAGAAACCGACACCTTAGTAAAAGGATGCATAAAAGTCATTTCCTTCGCGTGCAGCAACATCCTTTCAATGCCCAGCTCCTCCGTAAAATACTTGTTGTGTTTACAATCCCCATGTCTTTTATCTCCAATAATGGGATGGCGAAAATGTGCAAAGTGCCGGCGAATTTGGTGGCGCCGACCAGTATCTAACGTTATTTCTAAAAGTGAGTAGCGGGATGTGGGATAACGATTGACGTGAAAGTCTTTTTCGACTTGTCCAAGATTTTTGTAGTGTGTAATTGCTTTTTGAGCTGGCAGATGTTCCTTGGTCACCAGCGGATAATCAATGGTGCCGGACTCATTCAAAAAGCCGCGCACCACTCCAAGGTATTTTTTGTGGATGGTTTTATTGCGCATCAAGGCTGACAACTGACTGGCAGCTTCCTGTGTTTTTCCAAATAGGAGTACGCCCGAAGTGGGACGATCTAAGCGGTGTATCGGATAGACATGATGTCCCATCTGATTGCGCACAAGCTGCAAGACAAAGACGGTATCTTCTGATATTCTGGTCCGGTGGACGAGTATATTTTTGGGTTTATTGATGGCTATAAAATAAGCGTCATCAAAGAGGATATCAAAGGTTATTGGCGGTACAGTTGTTTCTTCGTTCATTCTTATTCATATTTTAACTGTTCAGTGACTCAATTGATGCGTTTAGGCTGGATGTTGGATAGTGGATAGTGGATAGCGAAAGGTTCCACATTAAACGTTGAATCGGGGACTGTCCCATTAAGTGTGTCATTTTATTGGATTAACATCCATTTAGAGAAACGTTCTCCAAACTTCTCCATTAATTGTTCTTGAATGATCTTCCATCGATAGGCTCTTCTGCCCCAGCCTATCTTATCCCTTCACCCAAAATCGAAGCTTCGCATTCTCATCACCTCCCACTTTGACATAAGAACCGGGCACCTCATCCCCATGGCTAAAATAGGTCGCCAAACGAGTTCCTTTCGGCATTCGCTCCAACTGTCCTTTTACAAAGTCAGAATACAAATAATACAATGCCCGATCAAATTTCAGATCAGCATCAAGGGAGTCATCCGGGGTCTGATGTTCCATAAAAGGATTGAAAATATAGAATGCCTTATAATCAGAAAAATGGAGGTTGGTCAAATTGTCGTGAAGGAAATTGGTGTTATTTAAATCAAATTGAGTGGCTAATTTTTGAGCAATTGTTACCAATTGCTTTCGTTGCTCCACTCCCGTGAAATGCCCTTGAGTATGCGCTGCGCCTACAAGGCAGAATTTTCCGGCACCAGCTCCAACATCCAATACCTTCATTCCTGTCTCTTCTATCAAAAAATCCGCTGTAGCTTTTGCAATTTCCACTGGTGTGAAATGAAAAGAAGCTGCTGCTCGTATCTCTTCCGGAAAGAGTAGATCAAATTTAGCATCGTCTACTGGTTGTTTCTTTTTTATGTTGTTTAGCATTTTTTTTTGAATCGCTAAAGCGATTTTTTTTGATGGGACACGAATTTTTGCAGATTAGGACGGAGAAAAGACAGATTTTTGCTCTCTTATCGCGCTCGTTTGATCGTATTCACTTACGAAGACTGGTTCACATCTCACGGAATTATCCGTCCGACCTCTGTCCAAATCCGCGAAAATCCGTGTCGAGTCAAAAAGTCGCGACAGCGACCCGCGTTAGTTAATCAAACACCTCCCTCCAAATCTAATTCGTTCTCCAAAAATAAGGTGTAAATAATATCAATATCGTAAATAATTCCAAACGCCCAAGTAACATTAAAAAGGACAAAAACCATTTTCCGGCATTTGGAATTTGTGCAAAATTATCAACAGGTCCTACTGATCCAATGGCAGGGCCAACATTCCCTAAAGCAGTGGCTACTGAACCGATAGCGGTCAATATAGGTTGCTCTGTTCCAGACAAAATGAAAGTCATGACGATAGAGCCAAAAACGAAGGAAATCAGATAAATCAATAAAAACACAAGGATGTGTGTAAGAATGCGTGGCGCCACAATTTTATGATCGATTTTAACGCGAATCAAGGCTTTGGGATGAAGTAAACGTTTGAATTCCAAAAACGAGTTTTTGAAAAACACCAAATGCCGGATGATCTTAATTCCTCCACTTGTCGATCCTGCTGAACCTCCTACAAACAACAAGACGAAAAACAAAAGTGTCAAGGCCGGATTCCAGGCCGTATAATCTGCGGAAACATAGCCGGTAGTGGTTACAATAGAAATAACCTGAAAACTAGCATCCCGAAATGATCGCTCCAACCCTAAATCTGTACTCCAATAAACCCCTACCGTCACTACCCCAATCAATATCAGAATAATAAGCACATAAGTTTTAAACTCATCACTTGACCATACCTTCCGCAGCTTCCCAAGCAATCCAAAATAAATAACCGTAAAGTTGACCCCTCCCAAAAACATAAAGAAGGTAATGACATACTGAATAGCGGCACGCTGCTCCATTATACTTGCGTTTTTGGTTGAAAAACCACCTGTCGCCATGGTTGTCAATGCATGATTGATCGCATCAAAAAAGGTCATTCCCAGGGAATAAAGCACGATACAAAGTGTTGTCGTCAAACCCACATAGGTGCACCAAAGTCGCTTAGCTGTTTCTTTGATTCGGGGATGAATTTTATCTGAAGTTGGACCGGGTACTTCCGCTACAAAAAGTTCAATTCCTCCCACTCCCAGCAGTGGAAATAGGGCAACTGTCAGTACAATGATCCCCATTCCTCCTATCCATTGCGACAGGCTTCTCCAAAATAAAATTCCTTTAGAGGTGGCTTCAATATCGCTGATAACGGAGGCTCCAGTTGTGGTCAAACCAGATGCTGATTCAAAAAATGCGTTCGTAAAAGATGGAAGAGCACCACTAAACCAATAAGGCAGGGTTCCAAACAACACCATGCTCACCCAACCCAAAACTACGATCAGATATCCTTCCCGTTTTCCCACCTTTCTCTTCTCCTTGACGTTAAACCCCCAGGATAATCCTCCCACCAATATGGTCACCACCGCTGCTTTCAAAATAGCCGGTGCATCGCCACTTTCATAATAAAAAGAAAATGGCAGCACCGTAAGCATGAAGCCGCCTACCACCATGAGCAGGACACCGATTACGTTTGATACTGTGCTTAGACTTAACATTGTTGTTACTTAAAAATCTCCTCCACCTTATGAATAGCTTCCGGCTGCGCAAAAACAATAATCTTATCCTTTAATTGCAGCTGAAATTCTCCGTTTGGAATAAAACTTTCTTCTCCTCTGACCACACCGGCAATAATTGATTTTTCTGGTAGATGTAGGTCCCGGATAGGATGGCTTGTAAGTCTATTGCTCCGCAATATCTCGAATTCGATCAACTCGGCATCAACACCATGAAGACTTGCAATGGCTTTGATCGTACCCTTTCTTACAAACCTAAAAATGTTATTGGCCGCAATCAGTTTTTTATTGATCATGGTGTCAATGCCAATATTTTGAGAAATATGCGTATAAATGGTGTTATCTACTGCAGCAATAGTTTTATAAACACCAAGTTCTTCTGCCATCAGATTGGTAATGATATTTGTTTCTGAATTTTTTGTAAGCGCAATAAAAGCATCCATCTCCTGCAATCCTTCTTCCTGCAATAATTCAATGTTTCCATAATCTGCCACCGACACCAACGTTTTGTTCAGTGACTCAATAAAAAATTTTGCGCGCTTTTTATCTTTTACGAAAAGTGAAATTCGGTATTTTTTTTCTAGCAATTGAGCGGTTCGAAAAGCCAATGGTGTGTCACCAATGATCATCAATTTTTTGACAGGCTTAAGTTGCTTACCAGCAAAAATACTTACTTTGTCTACACAATGTTTTTGTGCCGCAATATACAAGTGGTCGCCTTGCCTGATGATGGTATTCCCTTTTGGAATCAACGTCCGATGATTGCGCAAAATCGCAATACCTCTAAAGTCAAAGTCAGGTATCAATTTATCCATTTGATCCATGGACTTCCCTATAATCGATGAAGAGTTGTCAATGGTAAAACCAACTATTGCGATTTTTCCATCTTCAAATTCAAAAACATCTGTGAACGACGAACGACGAAGCAGGCGTTCAATTTCCTGGGCGGCAAGTAGCTGAGGCGAGATAAGCTGATCAACGCCAAGATTTAAAAATTTTCCTTTTTGCTCTTTAGTTAAATACTCTGGATTATCAACTCTGGCAATGGTGGTTTTGGCCCCCAGTTGCTTGGCAAGAATGGCGGACAATAGGTTGGTGGTTTCTGAGGTCGTTACCGCTATAAATAGACTGGCGTTTTCCACATTTGCATTTTTCAAAATGCCAACTGAAGCAATATCCCCTTTAATGGTGAGTACATCAAGATGCGTACTGGCATGCAATAAAACATCTTCATCGGTATCAATTAAGATGATATCCTGGTTTTCTTTGGTCAGTAATTCTGCCAAATGAAATCCTACAGACCCGGCTCCGGCTATAACTATTTTCATAAAATATTAAAAATCAGCGTTTTAACCAGATTTATTTTTAGATAGAAGTACATCTGATTTGGAAGGCAAATGTCTATACTTTTGAGGGAATAACCAAGTGTAATGGAGAGTAAATTGAGGCTAAATCGCCAGAAGAAAATGCCAGTAGAAGCACCTGCTTTTTCAGATAACCAATGGCTAATAGCTCACAAGCATCTAAGTAGTTTAACGGAATTATTTAAATGACGTGAGTGGGTAGAAGTTTTTTCGGAACTCAAGGAACGAAAAATCAAGTCAGCTAATCTTTGGGAAGCGCAATGGAAAAATAGCAATTGAAACCATATAACTACATGTTCACTTTCAGAAAAAGTATTAGCTATTGGCTTTACAGTTACAGCCTGTGCTGACACTTTTGGTGGTTTTTGAGTAAAGTTTATGGAGTAACGCAGTCTGAGCAAAACCAAAGACGAGCACCTTTCCAATAAAAATAGTAAGAATAATTGCATGTAATTTTGATTTGTAGCCAAATCAAACTAAATTTATTGTATAAGTTGTTTTTAGCATAGGCAACTTTAACCTAAAACGCAGGAATCACCAGAAAAGGAAGCCTGTATTTGTTTAACCAGACACAACAATAGCACTAAACCAGAGCAATGAAACGCCTACTAGTCACCGGAGCTTCCGGTTTTTTAGGGTGGAACGTATGTGAGTTTCCACAAGAGGATTGGGAAATCCTAGGTATTTACCACGACCATAAAGATGGTATTCCCGATTATATACAAAGTTATCAGGTCGATTTGCGTGCACAATCCGCATTTGAACAGGTACTCGAACGTACACAAGCTGATGCAGTCCTGCATTTAGCGGCTAATTCTAATCCAAAATATTGCGAAGAAAATCCTAGTACCTCCTACTCTGTTAATGTAGGGGCGAGCCGAGATATCGCGCAGATTTGTCAGGACCTTGCGATTCCAATGGTCTTTGCTTCCAGCGAGCAAGTGTACAGTGGTATGCAGGAAAACAATTCGGAAGAGGATGAATTGAAACCGATAAATGCATATGGCAGGCAAAAGCTAACCGCTGAGCAAAAGATCATGCGCCTTCATCCCGAGGCATGTATTGCAAGAATGGCAGTCATGTTTGGAGACCATGGCCCTTCGGCCAGATGCTTTATGCATGAGTGGCTAAATCGCTGGGAGAAAGGCGAAGCGGTCACTGCATTCACCGATGAGATTCGTTGCTTCTTGAGTGGTTACTCTGCTGCGGAAGGCTTATTTCTTTTGCTAGAACGGCAGGCTAGTGGAATCTATAACATTGGTGGTAAGGATGCAATATCCCGCTTCGACTTCGCTCTGAAACTAGCAGAGAAATATGGTATTAAAAATCCAAAAATAAAAGCTGCTTCACAGAAAGACATTCCTGGTTTGGCGGAAACTCGTCCTGCAAACTTGAGTATGGATTTGGGTAAGATTGAAGGCTTCGGTTTTGTGGCTCGTACAGTGGATGAGGAGTTGTCGGAATTGGTTGGGACTGAGGAGGAAAGTTAATTTTAAATGATGCTTACGTTGTTCCCGCTACCGTAATGGGACACCGATTATTAGAAGTAGAGTAACTATTCAGCTGTTGGCTGTTAGCTGTTAGCTGTTGGCTGTTAGCTGTTGGCTGTTAGCTGTTGGCTTCCTTATAACGCGATTTACTCGCGATTGAGGGAAGCTAACAGCTAATAGTAAAGTAACTGAACAGTTACGAATTAGAAAAGATAGAATCCAAACAATGCACCGTGTATTAAGTTGCTTTACATTTTGAATTAACTACAATAGATTCATCTTTTTTGCCTGAAGCAAAATCATAAAGAATTCAGTTGAGAACCTTTCTTACTCAAACAGAATTCGCTAAGTTTGCGTTCAAATGGAGATAAAGAAGAAAAAAAAGAAACTTTCCAGAGAAACCGTCAATGTTTTTAGAACGACTCAGCGAAACAATATTGACCTCACCGGAATTGCCGATAATAAAGCCAACGTTCTGTTATCGGTAAACGCTATCATGCTCACCTTTATCATTCCTTTGGTACTTGGAAATATCGATTATATTGTAGACAAGTACCTGTATATCCCACTTATTATTTTTGCTGCCACTTGTTTTACCACCATTTATATGGCAGCTCATGTTCTGAAGCCGTCTGATTTCGACAGAAAACGCCACTCTCTTGATCCTAAAGTCAAATCAAGTCCGTTCTTTTTTGGAAATTTTTACAAAATGGAAGTGGACGAGTACTACGCCTTTCTAAGAGAAGGTTTGGCGGATGAAAATTTTGTCAAAGCCCATCTTGCTCAGGACCTTTATTATATCGGTCGCCGCCTCGGACAAAAAATGGCTCATATCAGGATAGCTTTTAACCTCTTTATTGTAGGTATTTTTCTAACCCTAATTTCTACCGTTGCGGTTATGGTCATGCTTTAAATGCACATTCCAATTCTTTTCCTTTTCTTTGAGAAAAAAATATGACGACCAACTTTATAATAGCCGGAATAGCCGCCTCCCTGCTCGGGATCTCCAAAGGGGGCTTGAAGGGATTTGGAATATTAATAGTAGCTATGATCGTTGTTGTTTATGGTGCCAAAAACTCTACGGGTATTTTAGTTCCTCTGTTTATAATCGGAGATATACTAGCGGTCATTTATTTCAAAAAATATGTAAAGGTCAAATATCTGATTCAGTTTATGCCTGCCATGCTGATTGGTGTTGTAGTGGCTGTATATGTAGGAGAAGATTGGAATGAAGTGGTTTTCAAAAAATGGATATCAGGAATCATTATTTTGAGTGTTGCCTATATGTTTTGGTCGGAGTACAAGTCTATCCTTATCAAATCAGACAATTATTTGGTGAGTAGCATTATTGGTTTTGCTGCAGGGTTTACGACTATGGTTGGGAATTTGGCGGGACCATTTGCAACTTTATTTTTTCTGGCTACACGCTTACCCAAAAATGAGATTGTTGGTACCTCCGCCTGGGTCTTTTTTATTATCAATATTTTCAAAGTTCCCTTTCATATTTTTTCCTGGGAGACGATACACAAGGAGTCGCTGATGATTGATTTGAAGCTAGCTCCATTTGTAATTGTTGGTTTCTTTTTGGGAACGCGCTTATTGGGTATGTTTGATGAGAGGGCTTATCGGAAGTTTTTGTTGTTTGTTACGGCTGTTGGTGCGGTGGTTGTTTTGTTTGGGTAGTCAATACTTAAATCCTCATACTTCCTCCCACAACCATTTTCTGGGGCTCGGAAGTCACCTCTTGCTTCGCGATGGTGCTTCCCGATCCTTTATAGCTCTTTACCCGCCCACACGGCCAGCTTCATCCTCAATACCTGTCTTGCGCTTGCGGGATTTTACATTCTGATTTCCAAAATTATAAGTGGCACTCAGGGTCACTCTACGGCTATCCCAGGTACCACTTCCTTCCGACCTCAATCCGTTAAATTCAGATACACCATTCCAGCCACTTTCAAAAAATAGATCACTGGCACTCAGCTTAACATTCAGTTTTTCATTTAGGAATCGCTTTTGCAAACCTATATCCAAACTCCAGCTATTTTCATATTTAAATACGCCGCCCCATATTCCTGGCCCTGAGTAGTAACCCGAAATCTCACCTGTAAAACCCGCAGGCAAAGTAAACGTATGTTGTTGAAAAATAGTATAACTGAAGACCTGCAAGTCTACAGTAGCTCCGTCTCCATAGTCGGATTGATTGTCGATATACGAACCACTTAGGTTAAAGAAAGCGGACCACCATTTTTTTATTTGAACTGGAACACTTAGGTTTCCACTAATGACTGTTTGGTCATCAAGGTTTCTCCATTCGATAAAATTTGTTTTATCATCTTCTTCATCTGGTCCGATGATTCGAGTAATTTGGTTAGCCGTTCGGGAGTAACCAATTTTGAGGTTATACATGTAGTTCATGGTATAACCCAGTTCTATGTTATTGACAATTTCGGGATTTAGAAATGGATTTCCTTTCATCAATGAAATCTCACTCAGTTGACTTTCAAATGGATTGAGTACATTGTAATCTGGTCGGTTGATTCGACGGCCGTAATTTAGCGCAAGCGTGTGCATGGGTTTTACTTGCCAGGTCAAACCAGCACTTGGAAACCATTCCGGGTAATTGAGATTGAAAGGATCTTCTGAGAGACTTTCGTCAAATACCTGCAACTGTCCATCCGCATCTGTTTGCTCAAAACGCAGTCCGGCGGTATAGCTCCAACTTGGGTGGAATGCTCCGGAATAAGTGACATAAGCTGCATACACATTTTCGTTGTAATCAAAAATATTGGATCGCTGATCATCTTGTTGGAGCACATCCCCATTTACATCAAAAAACAAGAAGGTATTGTCGGATTCTACCCGACTTAGCTTTGATCCCAATCCTAATTTACCACCCAAAAACTTCTGCTCATGATCCAGTTTAAACGTGTAGATATCAATCTTCGTTGGTGTTTCAATCGCATTATCATTCTTAGTCAGGATACTCGTTTCAGTTGGGTCAAAGTAAGTATTCGGTTGACTCCGTTCACTCTCATTCTCAAACCGACCAAAGTCTAAATCAAGATTAAGGGTTCGGTCGGTTTTTCGATCATTGTATCTGTAATTTAGGTTGTACTGGCTTTGATCTCTTGTTCCGTTACCTAAATTGTCAGCAACAAGAATACTGTCATAAACAAGCGGTTCAATTTCAGCAGCACCTATGGCAATTCTATTTTTGTTTTCCTCTTTTTGTATAGCTTGATTTCCACTTACCATAAAACCGATCGTATGCTTATCTGCAATAAAGAAATCTGAACCAATACGATAGTTGGTATTATCTCTATCATTTGTACTATCATTAATTTCATCTAATTGGATGCCATTCTGTGCACCAGTAAAAATAATATCGTGATATGTTTTTTGCTCTCCAAAGCCCACATTACCAAAAACATTCATCAGCTTGTTTCTATAATTACCGCTTACCCCTAAGTTGTATCTTTCATATCGCCCTTTACTATAACTTCCATTAACCGTTCCATTAGCTCCGTGTTCTTTATTTCGCTTCAAGCGAATGTCTATGATTCCTGCATTTCCCTCAGCCTCATATCGGGCTCCCGGATTGGTAATAATATCAATTCGGTCAATTTGTTCTGCAGGAATATTTCTCAAATAGTTACTCAGGTCTTCACCTGAAAGTGGTAGTCGTTTTCCATCCACGTACAATAGCACGCCGGCCCGTCCCAATACCGTAATGTTGTCATTGTTGTCAACCGTTACACTCGGCGCTTTTCGCATAAGCGACAAAGCATCGGTTCCCACACTATTGATAGTTCCCTCTACGTTAAAAACGGTTCGATCCGATTTGACTTCTACAATAGAGCGCTTGGCAGTAACCATCGCTTCTCCCAGTTCAATGGAGGCCGCTCCAAATTGTAAGACACCCAATTGCAAATCTTCCTCAGCAGCCAACTGAATATCTTTTTTTGTTAAATCATCTAAACCAACAAAAGAAGCCACCAAATAGTAACTTCCCGCCTTTAATCCCTGCAATTTGAAGTTGCCATTTTCATCACTGACTTCTACCTTATACAGACTACTATCCGCAGCACTATACAGCGCAACATTGGCATAATCAACAGCCGTACCATCATTATTTTGCAATTGACCACTTATAGTAGCGGCATTAACTTGTGAAAGGAAGGAAATAAAAAAAAGGAGTGTAAGAATACGCATGGAAGTATTAATTAGAGATTTAGAAAATGGGGCCTCATTAAATAGCGATAAAGCAATCTAAAATGAGTTGCAAATATAGACTTGTTTATACTGGTTTAAGCCGTGTAAAATTACAAGAAGTTTTCAGCATTAACTGTTATCTAGCTGTTAAGTTCACTTATTTTTAGCACTCAAATCTGCATAGCAAAGCGTCGAAGCCTGCTGCGTTTGCACAAGTGTTTCATAATCAAC
>Ga0209187_1002865_pt1 | contig 15461 bp, 19 predicted proteins | sample BantaG_FD_187430 | JGI IMG/M metagenome (GOLD analysis project Ga0209187, IMG submission 187430) | Marine algal microbial communities from Bantry Bay, Ireland - BantryBay_4 metaG (SPAdes) (version 2) | ecosystem: Host-associated > Algae > Red algae > Unclassified | place: Bantry Bay, Ireland... | reverse complement strand
GGGCGGTCCGTTCCTCGATGGGAAGCCGACCCAGTGGATCGCCGGTCAGCGAGCGGCATCCAAGTTGGAAACGGGCGCCCGAACCGGGGGCTTCCAGGAAGACGCAAACGTTGGCAGTTCGACCGGGCACCAGGTCGCTGGTGATACTGAAGCCCCGCACCGAAGGTGGAACCCCACCGCCGGCACGGTCAGGGCGCGGCAGCGATGCTCGCGCCCGGGCGGTGACGCGACCGTCCACCGTAATGATCACATTCATTGGACCGGGTGGTCCGTCGCCCAGCCACTCCGCCCAGCCGGAGCAGAATGCGTTGCCGTCGCTGGCGACTCGAACGATCTCCAGGCCCCCGGTTACGCCAAATTCCTCTGGTACGGATTCGTCGGGCACCGGCGTGGCCGTCGGTTCGGTTGGCGTCGGGGTGGCGGTGGCCACCGGCGTCGGCGAGCTGGTCGGGGTGGCCGTGGGTGTCGGACTGGGAGTCGGGGTTGGTGTGGGCTCGCCAGGCCCGCCGGTCGGAACGGGAGTGGGGGACACCGTGGGAGCAGCCGTGGCTGTCGTGTCAGGCTCCAGCGTTGGCAGTGGCGTTGGCACCTCAGTGGGCGGCGGGGTTCCGCTGGCGCTCACTGCGATCTGAAGGTTGGCGCAGACCAATTTGGTCGCTTCGCCCGCGACCATGGTGTGGAGGCAGAAGTCGTGGCTGCCGGCTTCCAGACCGCCGAGGGTGGCACTGAAGCCGTGGTTGGGCCCGGCGCCCGGTTGTCCGGTGTCCCATGGCTGGTCGGCAAAGCCGGTGTGCCAGGGAGCATCGTCCACGCTGATCATGAAACCCACCGAGTCCGAGTCGCTGCCTTTGGCCCAGCCGGTGAAGGTGGCGGTTCCGTTGCCGTTGTCCACCGCGGAGATCATGGTGCCAACGTGCTGCACGATCGGCTCGGGCGTCGGCGTTGGGACCGGGGTCGGGGTACTGGTTGGCTGAGGTGCGGCCGATGAATCGAAGCGCTGCGGAGGGAAGATGGGGGTGTCGCCGCACATGGTGATGGTGCGGCAGATGCCGGGATACCAAACACCAACGTCGCCGAAGTCCGGAAGGAGTGCGTACCCGTCATGACATTGCAGGACGACGCTTGGGCACGCTCCACACGGCTCGGCGAACGCCCATAGCCAACCGTCAAGTTGTTCGGCCACTCCGCAATCACCGGGCCGAAGACGGTACCCGTTTGCCTCATCGTTGCGAAAGAAGCCGTCCTCCCCGCACGAGCCTGGGAAAATGTCACCGGAGCACCCCGGGTTGCATTGATCGTTGGCATAGATCGATTCGCTGGGGCAGCCACCGAGTACCCGATAGCCAAATGGACCCGATGGTGTGCCCTGAGCCGCAGCCGCTCGGGCCGGACCTACCCGCGATGCCGCCAGCGCGACACTGCCGCCAGCGGCAGCCACCGCACTTCGAATGAAGTTGCGCCGGTTGCTCTGTACCCGCGTGGATCGCTTGAACAGGTGACCCAGAAAGCCGTTGTTGGCCAGGTCGCGGTGCATGACGGCCGGCTCCGAACGGCTCTCCAGCGTGCGCCGCTGAATCGTCGGGGCACCGGGTGGGCGACGGTCGTTGGTCACGACCTCGTCGAATCTGATCATCGGTGGAGCGCGTTTGTGCACGCTGCGGAACGGTCAACTCGACACACTTTCCAGACAAACACGACCCTTCGAGCCTAGTTCTGTCACCGGACGCGAACGGGGTCCTTGCGTTGGTAATTGTGCCCAGTTGTTGGCCAGAACGTCGACCAGATTGGGGAAGGAGCAGCCCAATGGCTGCTCAGGCGATCTCGCCGCGCTCTGCCCGTATCAGCGAGCCCCGCACCGTGACGGCGTAGACGATGGCGGCCAGGATGCCCAACCAGAACGTGAGCAGCGCCATGCCCAGCAACCACAGCCACAGGATCTGACTTCGCCCCGCAAGCGCCCAGACCCACGAGGGTCGCCGCGCCACATCCAAAAAGGCGCCCAAGGTCACCGCAGTCGGAAACATCAGGACGGTCCAGAAGAGAATGGCTTTGAGGACATCGATCATCGGGTGGGGGTCCCACAGACCAGATCAGCCAAGCCCGGCCAGGAGAGTGACGCCCACGGCAGCGGCGACGGCGAGCGTGATCCAGTTGGCGGTCCGCAGCGCCCCCGGGGGGTGCTCCACGATGATGGTGCGGCGACCAATCTGGGTGGACACAATCAGTGATCGACCGATGGCGAATCCGGCGGCCGCCAGTAGGGCGGCGGCAACGGCGGCGCCCAGCGACGAGGGGGAAGCCAGAATGAGCACCAGCGCCGCCGCGTACGGCGCTTCTTTGGTGACGTAGGTCCGCATTGCGGTTCCGAGTTCAAACGCAAAGCCAAAGGCCGCTTTGGGGGCCGGCGCCAGAAACGCTTCGGCCGGAATCTGCCGGGCATTTTGCGGAAGCGAGAAGCTGACCATGCCTGCGGCCCGAGCGGCAAGAGCAATGACGCCGGTGAGCAGCAAACCCGCAGCAATCCGGGTAGGCAGCCACGAAACCAGTCCAGACAGAACCAACAGCAGGAAGCCGGTGACCAGTGCACCGGCGAAGTTGCCGGCCATGTAGGCGCCTGCGACCGCAGGACGGGGACGTGCGTTGAGCATCATCGCACTATTGACACTTCACACCGACCCGGACAACGAATAGCCGGCGCCAGCACCGACCGCGAAGAAGACGGCCAGCGGTACCAGGAGCCCGGCGATTGCGGATCCGACCACCACCGCCAATGACAACGCGGTCCAGATCTGTACAGCTCGCCATGAGTCCGAGGTGCGGTCCGCGGTGGCAACGCGAACCGGGTCTGCTGCACCCGCAAGGCGAGCAGTCTCGGCCCGGGAGGTGGGCTCGGACGGCTCGATGCCGGCAGTCATGACGAAGCGGCGGTTGATGCCGCGCTAGACCGCGATGTTCGTGCTGGCAATCAAGGTGCCACGACCGGAGCCCAGCCAGGGGTACACCTCGATCTGCAGTGTGGTTCCCGGTTGACCGGTGATGACGCGGCTGAAACCGTGATTTGGTCCAATACCCATGCTTGACGACGCGTTTGCGTGGGGATGACTGGCAAAGAACACGCCCCGGCTGCTGCCGTTGACAAAGATCTCATAGGCGACCGGCCGCAAGTCTTCCTGCGGATACTGCATCCAGCCTTCAACAATCACGATGCCGGCCCATGGGGAGCTGATGGACTCCACGTCGCCGACCACAGTAGTGACATTGGCGGGGATGCCGTGAACGAGACCAGCCTGGGTGGATGGAGGAGCGGTCCCTCCACCGGGGACCGCGGTGGGCGCGGGGACCGAGGTGGGCGCCGGTGCGGTGGTGGGCGCCGGTCCAGTGGTGGGCGCTGGTGCGGTGGTGGGAGTGGGCGTCGCCGCAGGGGGGTTGGAACCGCCGCCACTGAGGGGTGGGAGTTGGGTGGAATTGGATCCACCGGTCACCGATCGGCAACCAATCTGGAAGCGGGCGCCCGTTGCGGAATCTTCCAGGAGCACGCACACATTGCTGGTGCGGTTGGCCTGCAGCTGAGCTGAACCGCTGAATCCCTGGGCCTGTTGGAAGTTGCCGCTGACACCCGGGCGGGGAAGGTTGGCGCGTACTCGGCTGACGTCAACCCCGTCGACGGTCACGACGACATCGATGGGTCCGCTGCCAGCAGTGTTGCTACGGGCGGCCCAACCGGAGAAGAACGCGTTCCCATCGTTGCCGGTGCGCAGAACCTCAAGCGAACCGAGGGCGCCGTAGAACGGGGGGACCACTCCAGGGTTGACGGGTGATGGCCCCGGACTGGAAGGGACCGGCGTGGAGGTGGCAACCGGCGGTACAGGCGGCGGCGGGGTTGGAACCGCGGTTGGCGCGGGAACCTGGCCGGCACCCACGCTGATGAACAGGCTGGTGCAGATCAATCGGGTCTGGACCCCGTTGACGTTGCCGTTGAGGCAGAACTCATGGGTGCCAGCGCTGAGACCGCCAACAACGGCGGTAAAGCCGTGATTGGGTCCGGCGCCGGGATAACTGGTGAAGTAAGGCTGGTTGGCGGTACCCGTGTGCATAGTCACGCCATCCACGGTGATGGTGTACCCGATGGAGGCGCTGGTGTTGGCCTTCAGCCAACCGGTAAGGGTGGCGGTGCCGTTTCCGTTGTCGACCGCCGATGCCAGGCTGGAGACATAGCTGACGCCGGATGATGCCGGCGGTTGGGCCGGCAGCGGCGTCGAGGTGGGCGGTACGGGATTGAACGGAACCGTGGTTGGTGTGGGCGACGCAACCGGGGCCACTGGCGTCTGGCCGCAGGCGGTGACCGAACGGCAGATGTGAGGGAACCAGACGAAGCTGCCGCCACTGGGAAGCAACTTGAAGCCGTCATGGCACCGGTACTCGATGCTTTGACAGCCGCCACACGGCGCCGCGAAGGCCCAGAGCCAGCCATCGACGTTTCCGCCCGCGGTGGCGCACTGGCCGGGGTGAATGCGGAACCCGTTGGCCTGGTCTTCGACGAAGAAGCCGTTGGCGTCGCAGCAGTCAGTGCACACCGGGGTGGAGCCGCAGCCCGGATTGCAATCGTGGCTGGCCGCCCATGAGGGACATGCGGTGTAGATGCGGTACGGGAACGATCCGGTGACGATGCCCTGGGCTTCCACCTGCTTGGCGGGTCCAAAGCGAGCTGATGCAACAGCAACGCTGGCGCCGGCGGCGGCCACCGAACCTCGGAGGAAGTTGCGGCGACTGGCTTTGGCGGCCGAGGCCCGGCGTCGGTTGAACACGTTGCTGATGAAGCCGTTGTTCCGGACGTCATCGCTCAGGACCATGGACCGCGTGTCGGTGGCAATCGTGCCGCGATCAGCCGAAGGCGCCCCGGAGGGTCGGTCTTCAGCGGTGATCAGGTCGTCAAAATGAAGCATTACGCAACCTCCAGAAGGAGCGAGTCCAGAGCAGATGGGCTGCCAACGGGACGAGCCTCCACGATAGTCGCTTCATCGACGATGAAGCAGTAAGGGGTAACAGGAATTCCAAGTGTCTCAAACTGGGTACCGAGTCCAACCTGCACGGCTACTCCAGACGCCACCGGAAGTGGTTTGTCGCGGAAGGCGAGCAGCACTCGACGGGCGGAACCCAGGTGGTTGACCACGTCGATCAGCGGGGCCGACGATTCATCATCGTCGAGAAACAGCACGATCGACGTTCCAACTTCCGCGGCGAACTGGGCGCGCTGGCGCGCAATGGTGAAGCGGCGAGCAAACTCTTCGCGGGACAAGGTACGCGACGGCGCTTTCAATCCGCCGGCCACGGCCTCTTCCAGCAGGTGAAGTCGCGACAGCAGGTTGTAGGCCAGCAGGGCCAGCGCAATCATCAACAAGCCGAGCACGATGAGCGCTGCCAGACCGAAACTCATGAGGCCGCCTGGTGGCGAGCCACTTCGGCCGACAGGGGTTCCGCGTTGAAATCCGCCAGCAGTCGGATGGGGAGTCGGGAGGTGGAACCGGCGGTAACCAGCAGGCTCTGCACGCGTTGGGGATCGGGAATGGTTCCATGCGCTGCGACTCTGCCGTCCACCATGACAACGCCGTACGGGGTGGCCGGAATGCCCAACTGGTCAAAGGTGTCCTGTTGGCCGGTGCGATAGTCCAGCTCCATGGGAATGCCGGGTTTTGATCCGCTGAATAGCACCGCAAGCGGCTCAGCCAATGTGACGTCGTCTGCTCCGAGCTCGTCCACTATCCGTACGCAGGTCACACAACTGGTGGAGGCGAAGATCGTCAGACCATCCTTCAGGCTTCTGGCTGCGGCGTCTCGAGAGAAGACCCGGGAGACCTGACCCGATCCGGCGTCCTGATGAGCCGTCACCTCCTGCGGCACGCCGCTGCTCATGGCGATTTCCAGCCAGGCGAGGCGAGCCAACACGTGGTTGAAAACCCAGCCGAGCACGGCGACGGCCGCCAGTAGCGCCCCACCCACCAACCAGACGTTCACGGTGTTCATTGCGTCATCCGGTTCATCGCGTCATCGGTGTTCATTGCGGCGAGCGAGTTGATTGCGGCGAGCGAGTTCATTCGACGACCCGGCCGATGACGGGTTGGGAAGCGGCCCGTTCTTTCATGTCGCCGATGTAGCTGGGCCAGGCAATGGCGTCCGGCAAGACGAAGAGAGCGAAACCAATGGCGCCGCCAGCCAGCAGGGCCGCCAGCCCGGCGACCGTCGACGCCGCCCCATCAAGATCAGGGAGCGGTCCGGAAACGAGAAACAGGCCAATCAGGACGGTGAGCGCGGAGCGGGTCATGGACCACACCGAGGTCGGCGCCGATGAGAACGAACAGGCACACGGAAGCGAAGAATCGCTCGCCCACAGCCGGGCAACCCAGACCGAAAAGCCCAAACCCAAAATTGCTCCCGCCGCGGCGGCGACAAAAACGAGCGCGTGACTACCCGTGAGGACGCCCAGGACAATGGCGGCGGCGATGGCGGCTTCGGCAATGGTCACCGCAAGGCTCAACGCGTTGGCGCGATCGCCCACATGCAGCGTCAGCAGGTCCGTGAGCCGGTCACGGTGCAGACCGTGGGTGAGTGCTCCCGCACCAAAGAGCCCCCAGCCGACTGCGGCGAGGACAAACGTCATCGGAGCCGGTTGGGCCGTGGGTGAGTTCTCATTTTCCGCCCGGAGCTCAAGACTTCCAGGTGACGCCGAGATCTGCTGCCAGGGTGGCCACGGTGTCCAGGCTCGCGCCCTCGTTGGGCAGAATATTGACCCGGGCAGTGGGCGTCACCAGAATGAGGTAGTTGAGATTGCGGCTCATGCTGGCAGCAAACAGCTCGCCGCCGGCAACTGCGGTGCCACTCCATTCAGGAAGCAGGGCATTCACCTCGGCGGTAAGCGGAAACATCTCCAACACCCCAAGCTGTTCCACATCGAGAACCACCGTGGGTGCGGTGGCGAAATCGACCCGGTTGTTGGGACCGACAAACGCCCCCAGTTCGTTGTGCTGCGGATCGATGGCACTGAGTAGTGCGACGGTGTGATCTGGCGAGTCGTAGCTGTGCGCGGTCAATACGCCGTTTCCGGTGTCCAGAATGCCGCGGTAGACGACCGACGCCAGACCCACGGAGTTGTCGTCGATGAACTCGGTGATATGGGTCGTGTAGCCGTTGATGGTGAAAGCATCGGTGGTCATGGCGTAGCTGAAACCTTGGGTATCTGGCACCGAAACCACATGGTGAGTGACACCATCATGGCTCACGCTGGCGAAGCTCGACATTGGCCGCGAGAAGTCGCAGGCCGGGTGAACAATCTCAACGGCGTCGCCGTTGACAGCGAGCATCAGCTTCGTGGTCTGCATCTTTTCCTCCGCCCGCCCAGACACCAACCTCGGCGGATTGGCGCACTGCGCTGGGGCACATTCTGTTGAGTGTTCCGGAAGAACACGTCTTCGCCCGTTACGGCAATCGCAAGCGGCAGCTGTAACGGGGGCCGACATCGCATGCCGGTACCGATGGTAATCCTACGGCCCCCAGTGCACTGAATGTGTCACCGCTGACCATTGCGCGATAGCCGCAGTGAAGTCGGCTACACGGACAAGACGCTTCAACCGGGGTGTTTGGTGCAATCTTTTCGCGAATTTCCTTTTTCCCTGTGGCCAGGACAGCGACCGCTAGCGTGAGCCTATGAGTACTGACGTGGAGGGCGACCTCGAAGTGCGACCGGGACTGGTCCTGCCCGCGTCCGAACTTCGGTGGCGCTACACCAGTTCGGGGGGACCCGGCGGACAGCACGCCAATCGGAGTCAAAGCAAGGCCATTGTTCGGTTCGACATCGAACGCAGCACGGCACTCAATGCGCGCCAACGGGAACGGTTGATGGCCAAGCTCGGCCCCGAAATCGAAGTTGGGTCCGAAGACAATCGTTCTCAGTGGCAGAACCGGCGCGTGGCGCGCGAGCGGTTGGCGGAACGTCTGGCCTCGGCCCTGGTCGTGCCCCGGTCGCGCAAGAAGACCCGACCGTCACGAGGCGCCGTCCAGCGTCGATTGAACGCCAAGAGCCGGCGGTCCGAAGTGAAGCGCGGGCGACAACGACCGCGGCGCGACGACTGACCAGATCCAGTCCCCGCCCGTCAACCCGCGGCGGCTCTCCCTGTGGGAAACTCTGTCCAAAACTCGCCCAAACCTGGGGATGACCACATTGTTTGGTGGATAAGTCTGGGGATTCCTGGTTTCTGCTTGACCCGAGCCAACCGGTCTGGCACATTCAATCCACTGGACGAACGGCTACCGCCGAAAGCGCCAAGAATGACGCCAACCGGGCAACTGGTCACGTGAAGTTCGAAGCGACAGAAGCGGCAGCAGAACGCCCAGTGCGAAAACGTTACCGACGCCGAATCCCACGGGACGAAGTGTCGCCACGGACCGAAGCGTTCCGGGGCAGGAAGAGGACCCTTCGGGCGAATCTTTCAGCCGGAGGAGCAGGGAAGTCAGTGGTTTCGGTGGAAGCTCTGCGGAGCGGAAACTCGAAAGCGACCGATTCACACGGGACGACCCCGGGACGAGAAAGCGACTGCGGTTGCCGATCGACTCGGGGTCTCTGTGATTTTTGTTCGTCTTCGCTGGCGCTCAGACGAAGCGTTGCACGCAGCTTTTCGACGAAGCGTTGCACGCAGCTTTGGGACCTGAGCAACCGGGGCCGCTCGTTACCAGAGGCGCTCAGACGAAGCGTTGCACGCAGCTTTTCGACGAAGCGTTGCACGCAGCTTTTCGACGACGCGTTGCACGCAGCTTTTGGCTGGCGGGCGACAACGCATGGCTGGGTCACGACACATCATCCAGCACGCGCTTCAAGGTGACCAACTCGTCAGAGATGATGGCGTCGACGCCCCTCCGTAACAAGGATCGCATCTCCATCTCGTCGTTGATGGTCCAGACATGCACCTGTAGACCAATCGCATGGGCCCGATCGATCACAAAGCCGTTCACGACCGGGACGCCGTTCCAGTGCGAGGGAATCTGTAGGCAGCCATTGCGCACCCGACCGATCGCCAGACCGACCATATGAGCCAGCACCTTGGGGATGCCGGCTGAACCGGGGGACGTGCACAAATCGGCTCCAAGGGCGCGACGGGCTGCTTTGACCCGACCATTGTCAAAGGAGCCGATGCACACGCGGTCAAGGGACAACGTCTGACGGATCAACCGAACCAGCGGTGCCACCGCCCGATCACTCTTCGGCTCGATGTTGACCCGAAGATCCGGCCACGTGGCAAGAACGTCGGCCAGCTTGGGGATCGGTTCGGTGCCGCCGATACGCGCCTGAGACACCTCGGCCCACGACAACTCGCCAATGACTCCCTCGGCGTCGGTGACGCGATCCAGCCGATCGTCGTGAAAGGCGACCAGTACCCCGTCAGCGGTGCAATGGGTGTCGGTCTCGATGTAGCGATACCCAAGGTCAACCGACCGCTGAAAGGCGGCCATTGAGTTTTCGGGCGCACCATCGGTTCCTCCCCGGTGGGCAATTCCAAAAGGCAATGGCGTGTCCAAAAAGGGGAAGGTCCGAGGCATCGCCCCGCAGCGTACTCGCCGGTGCGAGCCCGAGCCGGAACTCGGGAAGGTAGCGTCGCCGTGATGATGCGGGATGAGTTGCTCACGAGCTTCGCCAACCAGATGCTGCGGGCGCAGTCGGACCCCAACCACCAACACCTGAGTCAGCTGCAGGCCATCGTCGCAGCCGGCTTCCATGAGGGGCGGGGCATGGACTTTGGTCCCGATCACGCGGACGTGTTTGACGCATCCGACGACCAGCCCCCATTGGCGAGTGACCGGCCGCCCGGAGAACGAGCGGGAGAGACTCTTGGCCAGGTAGCCGACGAGCTGTCCTACATAGCCGGTCTCGTTTCCGAATCGTCGATCGATGAGGTTCGGCACGTGCTTTTCGAGCAACTGGGATTCCGCGGCGAGACGGACAACTACTACGCACCGAGCAACTCGCTGTTGTCCCATGTGCTTCGCGAGCGGCGTGGTAACCCGATCACGCTGTCGGTGGTGATGATCGAGGTCGGGTTGCGGGCTGGCATCTCCATCGAGGCCATTGGCATGCCGGGCCACTTCCTCACCGGCCATGCGTCCTCGGGTCAGTTTTTCGATCCGTTTCGGGGCGGTCAGGTACTGAGCGCCGAGGACTGCAGCCACCTGTGGGCCCGGCTGGCCCAACAGCCGGCAGCGGCATTTCGGCCGGAGTGGTTGGCACCGATCTCCACGGGAGAATTGCTGGCGAGAACACTCGCCAATCTCCGGGTGGCCGTCGGAACCACCCGAGATATCCACGGTCTGCGGTGGATTGCGCAGCTGGCTCGGAGCGTGCCCGAGGTGCCGCCCGCGTCCATGGCACACATGGCCGCGACGCTGGCCGAGTTCGGTCAGCTGCGCATGGCAGCCCAGATTTTCGAGCACGCCGCGTCGACGGTGGACCGGGATGGCAGCGCCGGCTTTTCCAGCACCGGGGACACCAAACCTTCCCAGGCACTGGTGAGTCGGGCCATGGATCTGCGCAGCCGGCTCAACTGATCTCGCCCCGCTTTGATGGCCCGCGTACAGTGGGCCAATGACCGATATCGCCACGCCTGCCAGTATGGCTGACCGCACCGCCACCAAAGCTCGTCGTCGGTGGCTGTTGAGCGAACAGACCGCGGACGTGCAGGCGGCGGCGGGCCCGCTGCATCACATGAACCTGGGACCGGGCGACGCAGTCCTGGGAGAGTATGCGGCTGCCGGCTTGGCGTTGCCGGACCGGGCCGCCATTCGGACCTATCGGCTGGAGCGGGTGCAAGCCCAGCTGCGCGAGCGTGGCTTGGCCGGGATCATTCTGATGGACCCGATGAACATCCGGTATGCCACCGACAGCACCAACATGCAGGTCTGGGTCAGTCACAACGCCAGCCGATATGCGTGGGTCTCCGCCAATGGGCCCGTCATTATGTGGGACTTCTTTGAGTGTGAGTTTCTGGGCGCCCACAACCCCGCCATCACCGAGTTCCGTCCGGCCCGATCTTCCATCTACTTCATAGCCGGTCGCCGCCACGAGGAACACGCTCGGAAGTGGGCGGACGAGATGGTGGACGTGATTCGCCAGCACGGTGGCGGCGGCGAGAAGGTGGCCATCGATCTGTGCAGTCTGGCTGGCGCCAAAGCGATCGAAGCCGCCGGAATAGAGCTGGTGTACGGCATGGAGGTCATGGAGGAGGCGCGCAAGATCAAGTGCGACGACGAAATCAAAGCCATGCGATGTTCGGTGGAGTCGTGCGAGCTCACTATGGCGGACATGCGCGCCGCTCTGCAGCCGGGAATGACCGAACGAGAGCTGTGGTCGATGCTGCACGCCGGGAACATTCGGCGCGGTGGCGAATGGATCGAGACGCAGATCATTGCGTCCGGACCTCGAACCAATCCCTGGATGCAGGAAGCTTCCAGCCGGGTCATCCAGGCCGGTGAACTGGTGGCCTATGACACCGATCTTGTTGGCGCCTACGGGATGATGACCGATATTTCGCGTACCTGGCTGGTTGGTGACGGCCAGCCGAACGCCCACCAACAACGGGTTCACGGGCTGGCAAAGGAGGCGCTGCTCACCAACGTGGAGTTGCTCCAACCCGGCGCGTCGTTTCGCGACTTGTGCATGAACACCTTCGTGCCACCGGTGGATGACTACCGGCACTATTGCGTGCAGTTCCACGGCGTTGGCCAGTGTGACGAATACCCCGACATTCCGTTCCCGGCGGACTGGGACGAGTGGGGCGTGGACGACCAACTTCACCCCAACATGGTGTTGACGGTGGAGTCCTACGTTGGTCCTCGTTCCGGCGGCGAGGGGTGCAAGTTGGAGATGCAGGTGCTGGTCACCGACAACGGCCCGGAGCGCCTGGACCGGTCATCACTCGAATTGACGTGACCAGCGTTGTCGAGAGTGGCTATTTGTACTGATCCGGGATGCGAATCTCGCGTTGGGAAGGGGCGACCACGGCGGCCTCGACTTCTTCGGACGACTCCGTCTCTTTGGGGAAAAGCACCAGGTTGCGACGCTTCATGAACCAGACGAAGAAGAGGGCCCACAGCACCGCAGAGATTGCAATACCAATCACAAAGATGGGTACGGGCAGGCTGCTTCCGTCCGCGGAGACATTCTCCAGTTCCTCGGTGACCCGGACCAATCCGGACCTTGTGGGGTGCATCGCCGCAGGTTAGCCAGCGGTTGAGGTCATGCACCCAACGGTGGGGAGGCAACCGGCAGCAAGGTCTCTCAAGGTCATTGGTCGTCGGGTTCTTCCCGAGTGTTGTGTTGTGGCCCGTTTGACCACCATGCCTCGATGCGTGACTCGTGGTGGTCTGCTTCGAAGTGGACTTCGACGCTGCTCGACTCGACTTCGATCTCGACGGTGAATCCGGGGTTGGGGTTGGCCCACACAACTTCGGCTCCGCTGGGGGAGAACGAGATGGCCGTCGTGCCGCCCACCAGTGCGAAGGTGCGTGTCTGGCTCGGTTGTGTTGTGGGTGCCGGTACGGGTGTTGGCGGTATGGGTGTTGCCGGTATCGGTGTTGCCGGTACCGGTGTTGGCGGTATGGCCGTTGCCGGCATCGGTGTTGCCGGTACCGGTGTTGGCGGTATCGGTGTTGCTGATACCGGTGTTGCCGGTATCGGTGTTGCCGGTAGGGGAGTTGGGCTCGGTTGTGTCGTGGTGGCTGGCGGTATCGGTGTTGGCGGTACCGGTATTGGGCTCGGTTGTGCTGTGGGTGCTGGTGTTGGGTTTTGTTGTTCGGCTGGTGTCGTTGGTGGTGGCGCGGTGTTGTCTGGTTCTGGTTGGGTAGCGGCAGCAGCGGTGGGGGTTGCGCTGATCTCGGGGCTCGCAATTGTTGTGGCTGGCGTGACGTTGTCAGGCGTCGCCGGCGTTGTCGGCGAGTCCAATGGAACTGGCGATGCGGTGGCTGTCGGCCACCACGTCGTGCGTGGGATGCGTGTTGGGTCTGTGTCGGTTGTGGCAGCCAAAGGTGTGGGCGTTTCGGTGCCTGCTTGTGAACCTGGAGCGGCCGGCGGTGAGGGTGCAAAACGTCTTGCCGGAGCAGGTTGAACGAGTTCATCGTCAACGATTGAGACTCCGGCCCATGCAACGGCAACCGCGGCGGTGCTGCCAATCAGCCAGAGAAGTATCAGTCCTGCGGTTTTCATTGGGGGACTCCGGCCATCATTGAGAAGAGTCTCTCACCGTGCGCGCTCCTTTGGTCCTAACGATTCCCTAAATGCGCCTTAAACACATCGCCAGATGAAACAGGACCGCGTCCGGTCACGTTCATGGCTTCAGTGTTCAGTGTCGAAGACGATCAACAGATCCGTGAGTTGCCGGTTCGAGCGTTGGCCCATGCTGGCCACGTTGTTCGGAGTGAGGCGTACTTGGAGCTGTCCATGCTCTGTGGCGACGAAGCTCATGTCCGTCAGCGGATCCAGCTGTACAAGGACATCGGCGTCACCCACCTCAACATCACCCCCACCGGCGAGAACCCTCTCGACACTATCGAGATGATGAAGGCCTGGGTTGAATGGCCGTAGCGTGTCACCATGAGCACGAGCGACACACCTCTATCCGATCACCGATTCGGCTACCGGCTGGACAATCGGTGGAAGGCCCTCTTCATGGCGCTGAGCGTGAGTGAAGATGACGCCGTGCACGTCACCGATGACGGTCGCCTTCTGGCAACCTTCGGGCGCGTGAGCGTGGAAACCCCGCTCGACAACATTGATCAAACGCTCGTCACCGGGCCTCACCGCTGGTACACGGCCGTCGGTCTTCGGCTGAGCTTCGCCGACGATGGCTTGACCTTCGGTACCAATCACCACGCCGGTCTGTGCATCCAATTCTACGAGAAGATCCCGAAGGTCATCGGATTCAAGGACCATTCCGCCCTGTGGGTCAGCGTCGACGATCCAGAGGGCCTGGCACGCGCCATCGGCCGCTAACGGACAGGTGACAGGGGGCTCAGCGGCCAGGTCGACGCTTCTCTTCGCCGAACGCTCCCGAACTGGACCCGCCGCCGCGGAGGCGCTGATGGCCACCGCCCTCACCGCGGCGGCGAAGCTCCAGACCTACCTCGAAGAGCGATCGAAGGAAGCGGAGCGGCGTGCCCGCCGATCCGGTCAGAAGGTTGCGCAATCAACCGAGCCGTCGTCGAAGCGGGCATCGGTGAGGATGGCGTCTGTGAAGACTGCTCCGGTGATGTTCGCTCCGAGGAATGAGCACCCCGTGAGATCAGCGTTGTGAAAGTTTGCGCCGTAAAGATCAGAATTACGGAACATCCCGCCCGGGATTGATGCGTCGCGGAACTGAGTATTTTTGAGCGAACATCCCAGAAAGTTCGCGTCGTTCAAGTCGACACCGCACAGATCAACACCATCAAAAACTGAGTCTCCAAACGAGCAAAGCACGAGCTTTACGTCCTCGAACGATGCGCCGGTGAACAGGCATCCCTGAAAGAAAACTTCGAACAGGTGCGCATTCACGAACGACGCTCCAGCGAAACTGCATCGCTCAAACGTTCCGTCCAGAAACCGGGCCGACGCAAGGTCGCATCGAGCGAACGAGACATCCTCGACAAAGATTCGCTGAGCTGCCACACGGGCAAGGTTCATCTCCGAGATATCCAACCCGGCGAACGAAACCGGCTCAACAAGTTCTCCATCGGCTGCTGAACCGGCCAGCATCGCGAGCGCGGGTGGCATGCTCGGCGGTACTTCGGGTTCTCGACCAAAGGCAAATTCAACCACTGCCGCCACTACTCCGCGTTCTGCGCACGATGCTCTTCCATCTTCTCTCCAGTTGCACCATCAACGCGCACTGCTCGACCATGTCGATATCTTCGGTGAGTTCCTTGCCGAACGGCGGCCGAATAAGTTTGCTCACACCTGGTGCCCACCCGCGGCCCACCCCGATTACGACGTTCGGGTTCGCCCCCTTGGGCATTGAGAAGAACTGAAATCCAGCGACATGCGATTCCTTGTGTTCTTCCGCTGCGATTGTCGCGTCGATAGCTGCTCGGTCGTACGGTGTCAGCGGTTGCCCGTCGTCTTCGCCAGACCCAAGAGCGCGAAGACCGCCATGCTCTTCGAGCACGCTCAACACAGGGCCAATCACCGCTGGGTCGCGCAATACAGTTGCGCCGCTCATGCTCAGCGAAGCACTGCCAACCTTCACAATTTCTCCCTAACTTTCGCAGGCATCATCAAACCGACAACCACATCCTGTTTCAGAAGTCCCACTCGTGTGTGACGGGGACTGTCAGTTAAACGGTGGATCTGGTCTGGCCTGAAAGGCTGAACTCCGATGGTCGGGGTCAGCTGGAAGGACAGATCAGTTATGACAGTACAGAATGGCGTTGTGGCGCCTGAGAAGAAATCC
>Ga0209187_1002862_pt1 | contig 15471 bp, 15 predicted proteins | sample BantaG_FD_187430 | JGI IMG/M metagenome (GOLD analysis project Ga0209187, IMG submission 187430) | Marine algal microbial communities from Bantry Bay, Ireland - BantryBay_4 metaG (SPAdes) (version 2) | ecosystem: Host-associated > Algae > Red algae > Unclassified | place: Bantry Bay, Ireland... | reverse complement strand
TTCGGGATTGATTGGAACGGTTCCGATGCCCAGTGAAGAAAGCGCTGATTCTGCGTTTGGCCCCATTAGGCGTATGCGTCTGTGTACGCCGGAGTGGTCCTCGATTTTGACCTTATCCATAAAGAAAATCTGGCTACGCAGGTGTTTGTAGAGTGCGTCGGTTTCGCCCGATGCAGGCAAGAGAAGCAGCTTTTCTTCGAAGCAGAGTACGGTGAAGACGAACATGTTGCGCGCGACGGGGCTGGTGAGCACGGTGACGGTGCTTTGGCCCGGCGTGAGCGCTGCAATATTGTTGGTGGTCATTCGCTGCAGGAAGTCGACGCGATCATTGTCAGTCATTTGGATGACGCCCGCGTCGGGTCGATTATATAGCGCGGCTGTAGTGCTGATGGCGGTATATTCGTCTATATTTACAGTTTCGACTGTGCGTGTTTGTGTCATAAGGTTATTGGGTTATGATTCGTTGTTATATTACCTTGATTCTGTAGATTTAGCCACAGATAGACAAAATTTACAAAAAGAGGCGTTGAAACAGCATGGTGGTTCTATTTTACAGTAAATGGTTGATATGAGTGAAAATCAGCAGGTGGGCCACGGTTATATCAAAACTGCTTACAACTTTTTCATAAATGGATTTATGTTCACTATCAGCTAAATTTAAGCTAGTCAAAAATGTTTTTTGACCTTTGAGTATCACGGTGGCAGCCATATTGAACTCGAAGGATCCACCCTCTATTATCAATTGCCACTTTTTAATACTCTCTCTTTTCGTCTTGACTAATAAAAGTGAACTTGGTTTCAGGATGAAATCTGGTTTGGATCCACTTGCTGATATCTTCAGTTTGAGACCCACCACTATAAAGTCTTAGAGATATATTGATACTAAGTTCACCGGGGGCTGATTTATGTGGCTTTATAGTTGGCTGAGATCTGAGGTCATAGTTGGCAATTGACATCTCAGATCCTCGAGATAAATCTCGCCCTGCTCCAGCAGGAGCACTGATAGACCAATTTTCTGGGTACTCAAAAGAAAATCCAAAATCAGGATCTACATACCTTGTGACTTTGGAAGAAGGGAATTCAACAACACGTATTGGGCGTTCAGTTGGTGTAGGCCTGGGTTCAATCGTTGGAAGAACAATTGGTGTAGCATTTGGAGCAGATGTTGAGGTGGGTAAAGAAGCTGGTGTGGGCGGATTTCGTCTTTCCTCCTGCTCTCGATCTAACTGTTCCTGATTTGGGGCATGGCTCGGTGTTGGTGCTGGGGGCAGCATTTTTTCAGGTCTTGGAATTTTAGTCGGGATACGATTTGTAGAGTTAGAGTCTTCTATGCCCACATTGGATATACTAGACTCGTCTTGTGTAATGAGGGGAACAAAGATATCGTCAGCAGATGCCGAAGATAAAGAAAAAATCACGAAGTCTATTCCTACAAATGTAACAAATATCCCAGAGATAACATAAACATATTTTGGGTTATACATAATCTCCTAGTAAACAATGTGGAATAAGGTCTAAACCATAATGGGTAGAGGCTGATGGTGGACAACCAGCATTCCGAGAATGGACAAGGATGTGGCCACGGATTGCAGCGCGTATTACTGGCTAAAACGCTCCGTATAGTCGAGAATATGATAAAACATTTCTGCTCCGGCGTCTGTTAGATTTTCATCAATTTGCAAATAGTGGCTGACATCCTCATAGTAGAAGACGTCAACGGGTATGTCATGAGTACGAAGCGCTGCTTCTAATTCATACGCTTGCTGGATGGGAATGACTGTATCCGCAGCAGTGTGAATGATGAGCGTTGGCGGAAATTGTGATGCAGCATAGACTGGCGAGTAGCGAAGAAAGGTGAGCGGAATGATGTGCGGTGGCCCCAACGCGGGAATGGCGTATTCGTAGCCAATCGGCACGGTGATGTTGCCCGCGTAGAATTCGGATGCGCCATCAAAGGCGTTGCCGATGCCACCAACGGTGATGAGGGCCGCAATTTGGCCGATTGTATGCTGGCTCGTTGTGGGTTGGCTAGCCGTGCGTTGATTGGATGTTGTGCCGCTGGCTAAGTTTTGGATGATACGGTTTAGCACGGCGCTGCTAAAGCTGCCACCCAGTGCAACGGCGGGTTGATCGCTTATGCCTGAGCCAAGCGCACCACTTTGAGCCAACGTTAGGCCAACAATAGCATCGAGCGCGTGCGCTTCGATGTCGAGCAATCTTTCCGCAACGGGCGAGATGGCGACGACGGCATATCCTTGGGCAGCATAGGCGACGCTGACCGTTTGCCATAGATCAACGTAAGTGGGATAGACCATGAAGAGCATCGGCAGATCGACGCGTGGACCAGCAGATGGGCTTAGGGTGCTCCGTTGCAATGGCGTATAGAGCCGCAGCGTGTCGATGGTCGCGCCATTGTATTCATAAGTAAAGGTCTGGATCCACGCGGCTGCTCCTTGGGGAAATGGGGCGGTTGCGCTGTATATGGCGGTGGTGGTGAGGTTGACGGATGGGGCCAACGGCTGTGGTAGGTGCAGCGGTTGTTTGGGCGATAAAACAATGTCGGGCACAGTCTCGCTGCTGTCGGCCTGCACGGTGATCAGTGTAGGGATGCCGAACTGGTCGTGCAGCGCATTTTCTTCAAAGCCAAGTGCGATAGCGGCGGGAACATATTGACCCGCGGGAATGTTATTTATTTGATAGTGCCCGTTTGCATCGGTTTGCGCGCTGTGCGGAATGCCCGAACGTTCGGCAATGATGACGGTTGCGCCAGAAATACCTTGGGTTGTTGTGATTCCGCCGGAACGAATCACGCGGCCGGTTATCGATCCGGTTGGGCTATTTGGCTTGTTTGATTCGTAGGGAGCAAAGAGTCCACTTTCCTCGGCAAATATGTATCCGACAACGTTGCTGCGTGGGTTGGCCTGGCAGCCGCTGATCAAGAAGAGGCTGACGAGTAGGTGCAGTAGCATTAGGGGAATCGATTGGATTTTCATATGTTTTAGAAGGTTGGTAATTCTGAAATTTTCTATGCTTATTGCATTATCACAGATAAGTAAGTGCCAATGACATTGAATAGAGTATAGGGCAATCAGCGTTCATTTCAAGCACCAGATGTGTACTATTTGTACAGCATAATTTGTAAATAGCGTGCGATGCGTTTTGCCATAGCGGATCTGTACCATTCACTGTAGCAAACATTAATGGTATGTTAGAGCGGATGTGATTGCATATCAATGTACGCTCAAAGACACTATAATGTAAGGATATATTGTATACTTAACAGTCACCCTGAAAATTTCTGCATAATATTATAAAGAGCAATGGTATTCGCTATCGACTCGGTTAAACGGGCCAAAATTTTTCCGAAGATCGATATAGCGAGGAGCCGTATTTTGTCACAAATATTTAGTATATTAAAAGATATACTCTGTACGACCAAACAAAACTAAACCAACTGCATATAACTTATCTAGCGGCATAAAACAAATGTATCTTTTCTATACGGCTAGGTATAATAATAGATTTGTAATGTATATAAATCTATCCTATTGAAACGAGAATAAACATTAATGAGTTCAGGATATTATCGATTCCCAACAATTAATAAAGATACGATTGTCTTTGTTTCTGAAGATGATCTATGGGGTGTATCGGTCAAAGGTGGCGTAGCCTGGCGCTTAACGAGTAATGTCGGCGCGGTAACCTACCCCATGTTATCGCCAGATGGTAAACAGCTCGCGTTTGTTGGCCGAGAAGAAGGTGCGCCAGAGGTGTATGTAATGCCAGCCGAAGGTGGCACAGCTCGACGTTTAACCTACTTGGGCAACCCGTGCCGCGTACTCGGCTGGAATGCAGAAGGGACGCACATTCTTTTTTGCAGCAACTACGGCCAAGTAATTTGGCGCGAGTATGGTCTTTTTCAGGTAGCGGCAGATGGTGTTGATAATGCTGTCGAAGAGTTACCCTATGGTCCGGCACGAACAATTGCACAAGGTCCTAAAGGCCAGATTGTGCTGGGGCGTAATACGGGTGATCCCGCACGTTGGAAGCGCTATCGCGGCGGGACGGCAGGGCACCTTTGGATCCGCACCAAGAAAAACGAATTCGAACATTTGCTGCCAAATTTAAGCGGCAACATCGCCTCGCCATTGTGGATCACCAAGAAAGGGCGACATCGCATCTTTTTTGTAAGCGATCATGAAGGGGTGGGCAATTTATATAGCTGTACGCCCACTGGCAAAGATTTAAAGCGGCATACGGATCACGAAGATTTTTATGTACGTAATCCAAGCACGGATGGCACACAGATTGTTTACCATGCCGGTGCAGATCTATATGTATACGACATTGCGAAAGATAAAACGAAAGCCGTTAAGCTTGATTACCGCAGCCCACGTATACAGCGCAATCGTAAATTTGTGCCCGCAACCCGTTCGGTGAGCGAGGCAAATTTACATCCGTCAAATCAGGCGCTAACTATGATTGCGCGGGGTAAAGTATTTACGCTATACAACCACGAAGGACCGGCATACCAGCATGGTCAACGCAATGGCGTACGATATCGCTTACCGTCGTGGCTAAATGATGGCGCGCGGCTGTTATTGGTGAGCGATGCATCTGGCGAGGAGGCGCTCGAGATCCACACAACAGAGATGGATGAGTTGCCTCAGGTGCTTGACGGGCTTGACATTGGCCGCCCGCTGTCGATTAAAGTGTCACCCAATGCGGACAATATCGCCCTAACAAACCACCGTCATGAGCTGATCCTAATTGAACTGAAGCCGAAAGAAAAAGATAAGGCCGAGGCTGATGATAAGGTGGAAGTTGAGGGAAAAGAGAAAAAGAAGGCGAAGACCAAAGATATAAAGATAAAAGATGCAGAAACTAAGGTCGAAGTAGAAGATAACGCCAACGAGATTGTGCCAACAATAACAGTTGTTGATCGCAGCCCATATCGGCGCGTGGCGGGCTTCAACTGGTCGCCCGATGGACGTTGGATTGCCTACGGCTGTGGCGTGTCGGAGCATTTGACCGAGATTCGGCTCTATCGGCTTGCTGACCCCGAAGCGGATGATGAGACATTGCGTGAGAGCGCAATCCACAGCGTGACGAAGCCTGTGCTGCACGACACATCGCCCGCATTTGATCCAGACGGTCGCTATCTATATTTTCTCAGCTCGCGCGAATTTAATCCAGTTTACGACGCACTACACTTTGACCTGAGTTTTCCTTGGGGAATGCGCCCTTATCTGTTGACGCTGAACAACGAATTGCCCAACCCATTCGTTCCGCGGCCCGAGTTTACAAGCGAGCCAGCAGAAGAACCTGAAGAAGCCGAGGATGAAGACGATATCGACGATGGGGATGAAGTAGATAATGATGAGGGCAATGACGATATCGGTGAGGACGGCGGTACTGAGGGTGATGATGAGAATGAAGACGATGTTGATGACGGCGATGAAGAAGCTGGGGCAAGTTCCGAACGTTTACTCGCAAATGATGCGGCGAATAGTAAGCTAACATCGAATGTCAATGGCAAGAAAGATAAAAAAGAAGACGAAAAAGAGAAAGCTCCAAAGCGCCCACAAATGCGGATAGATCTCGAAGGGATTGAACAGCGCGTATTGGCCTTTCCCGTTCCCGATGCACAATACGGGCAAGTAGCCGGGGTGAAGGATAAAGCGATCTTCACAATTTATCCAATGTCGGGTTCGCTCGATGGCGACTATGATTGGGATGGTGATAGCTCGTCTGGCGATGGTGTACTGCGCGTCTATGATTTTAAAGAGTATAAGGCCGAGACGCTTGTTGAAGGCATCAATTCCTTTGGCTTATCGCGCGACCGCAAGAAGATGATCTATTTCAGCAATCGCCGTTTGCGCGTGATCAATGCGGGCGAGAAGGCACCAAGCAACGCGGGTCCATCACGCAAAAGCGGCTGGATCGATCTGAGTCGCGCTAAAGTATCGATTGACCGTCAAAGCGAATGGGAGCAGATGATGCGCGAGGCGTGGCGATTACAGCGCGATCATTTCTGGTCTGAGGATATGTCGCAGGTGGATTGGCGCGCAGTGTACGAGCGCTACTATCCACTCATCAGTCGGATAAATTCACGTTCAGAATTTAGCGACCTCATGTGGGAGATGCAGGGTGAACTCGGCACGAGCCATGCGTACGAATATGGCGGTGATCATCGACGCAATCCAGCCTATTATGGTCAAGGCTTTTTGGGTACTAAGTTTACGTGGAGCGAAGAGGAAAGCGGCTATCTCGTTGGCGATCTGATTCAGGGTGACTCGTGGAACCAGTCGGCAACATCGCCGCTGGGTGCACCCGGAATCGATGTGAAACCGGGCGATGTGGTTGTAGCCATCAACGGGCAGCGGCTGGATGCAGAAAACAGACCCGAAATGATGCTGGTCAATCAGGCTGGATCCGAAATTCTGCTGACGCTAAAGGCGCGGCCAAAGGTAGAGGATGAGACAAAAACGGATGCCAAGAAAAAATCGAAGGCGAAAGCGAAGTCTAAAACTAAAGACAAAACAGAAGCCATTATTCCGAATAAGCTATCAAAACCCGAATATCGTTCTCTAACGGTCAAAACGCTCCGCACCGAATCGCCAGCACGCTACCGTGCATGGGTCGAAGGAAACCGCCAAGCGGTACACGAAGCATCCAAAGGCAAAGTGGGCTATGTCCACATTCCAGACATGGGCGCGCGTGGCTATGCCGAGTTCCACCGCGGCTTTTTGGCAGAGAGCGACCGTGAAGGATTGATCATTGACGTACGCTACAATGGTGGTGGTCACGTTAGCCAGTTGATCTTAGAGAAGCTGGCGCGGCGACGGCTGGGGTATGATATGTCACGCTGGGGCGAAGCGGTGCCCTACCCGCGCGACTCGGCGGCGGGGCCAATGGTTGCGCTGACGAATGAACAGGCGGGCAGCGACGGGGACATATTCAGCCACGGATTCAAAATGATGAAGCTTGGTCCGCTAATTGGTAAACGCACGTGGGGCGGCGTGATTGGGATTTGGCCGCGCTATGCGCTGGTCGACGGCACGGTGACAACGCAACCTGAGTTTAGCTTTTGGTTCGAAGATGTAGGCTGGGGCGTGGAGAATTATGGCACGGTTCCCGATATCGAGGTAGATATCGCGCCGCAGGATTATGCCGCCGGAGAGGACACGCAGCTCCAGCGTTCGATTAAAGAGGCGCTACGTTTGATCAAGAAAAACAAAGTGAAAAAGCCCGATATGGAAAGTAGGCCCAAGTTGACGCTGCCTAAGCTGCCGCCGCGAAAGTAAACAATGAAAGAAGTAAGAAGTGAACAGTCGGAAATGCGGACCACAACGTTGCCGACTGTTCACTTCTTTTTACTATGCACTTTTCTTGCTGTTCATCCATCGGAAACTCAACTTAATGACAAAACCCAAAGCGCTCTTCTTTGACGTTGGTGGCACCATCTTCGACTGGAAAAATACCGCCAAGCCGCACATCGCAAAGCTTGCGGCAGATCACAACCAAACAATTGATGCCGAAGCATTTGCCAATGATTGGCGACGCGAGATGTTTGCGGCGCGTGCGCAGGTTGCACAGGGCGATCTACCGTGGATGAGCGCGGATGGAATGCATCTTGTCGCGCTCGAGGCCATGCGCAAAAGCTACCCGCTGCTAAACGAAGTTGACGACCTCATGATGTTGGTTCGGCAAACGTGGCACAACCTCAACTCGTTCGACGGCGCGGCTGAGGCGATTAACCAACTGCGCACCAAATACACCGTTGTCGTGCTCGCCATCCTCAGTTGGGAGAGCATCGTCAGCAGTTCGAAGCGGGCAGGCGTGCAGTGGGACGGGATCCTTTCGTGCGAGTTTTTGGGCTACTATAAACCTTCGCATCAAGCCTACATCAAGGGCGTTAATTTGCTTGGTCTCGAGCCAGAGAAAACGATGATGGTTGCTGCACACAAAACTGATTTAGCCGCGGCCCAATCTACCGGAATGAAAACGGCATATGTTGGCGTGCCCGAAGATGATCTTGTCTTTACAGAAAGCGCGCAACAGCCGACCTATAATTTTGATGTGAACGCGGTAGATTTTGCTGAGTTGTGTCAAAAGTTAGGCGTGTAGGATAAGGGAAATAATATGCGGTTAACGTGGGCAAACTTCCGCGAAGAAAGGCTCAAGCGTGGTCGGCCCTTTGTCGTGGCCCATCGCGGGGTGCGGCACATTGCGCCAGAAAACACGCTGCGTTCATTTGATCTCGCCTTGCAGCAGGGCTCATTTGCCTTAGAGACAGATTTACATTTCTCGAAAGATGATGAGCTCATCCTGCACCACGATCCAACCTTGGGGCGCATGACAGGCCGAAGCGGCACGGTGCGCGATCACACTACTGCCGAATTGACGCAGATGACCACGCTGTTGCCCGATTCGACTGAAACAGGCAGCGACACAATTTTAACGCTGCGCGAGCTCATCACATTTACCGATGCCGAAACTCCTTTATTGCTCGAACTTAAAGATCCGCTCTTTGCCCAACCGAAATATGCCAAGCTGCTGATTGATCTATTAAAAGAGTTCAACTTGCTGGAAATGTCCGCCATCATCTCGTTTGTGCCAGCGCTCACAGCTGCGGTTGCGCAGGTCTCAATGCAAGTGCCAACTGGGCACATCACCATGAAAGATCCGCTACCCCGACGCGGCATCGAACTGCTTGGGCCAGTCTTTCCGCTGCTCTACCTCAATCCCTTTTACGTCAAGTGGGCGCATAGTTGGGGCGGCGTCGTTTGTCCGCTCGACACCACGCCCGAAAAGCGTATGGGTTACTATTTGCGGTTAGGGGTCGATGCGGTCTTGGCAGACAATCCCGCGACGGCCATCGCGGCAATTGATGCGCTGGTGCAAAAAAAATAAGAATATCAAAATCAAGTAAGTGACCGAAAATTAAACAAGATGACAGAATATCAAATCGCGGTCTTTAGTGGCGTCTTACTTCTAGCCGCAATCGCACTATTTCTATTCCTTGGCTATCTATGGGGTCAACGTCGAAGTCAAACGCGAAACCAAGACGACTATACAGAGCAAGAACACGATATCGAAATAAAGCCCGTAGCCGCTTACACAGATACAAAACAGAGTGTGGATGCATCTGATGAGCGAGTCAGCATAAACAACGATCTCCACAACAATCCCACAAAAAACAATGCCGATACGCAGACGACCACCACCGAAACTATGACACTCACCGATCTAAAAGTTAAGTCAAAGCTTTATCACTATACGGCACATGTAACCGATGTCTATGATGGCGACACCATTACGGTCGATATCGATATGGGCATGGGCATTTGGCAGCGCGCTGTACGGATCCGTTTATGGCGGATCAACACCAGCGAGGTGCGCGGTAGTGAACGCGAGCAAGGATTGGCCGTGCGCGATTATGTGCGCTCGCTCATTTTAGACCGCGACATTTTATTGCGCACTATTTTGGACAAACGCGGCCAAGATCGCACTGGGAAATATGGTCGCCTGCTGGGTGAAGTGCTGGTCGAAGAAAATGATGGACGTATGTTAAACATCAACCAGTTGCTGCTCGATGAAGGACTAGCTCAGCCTGTCGGATCCGATGGCAGTATGCCTGCACCCGCGGCTGCCCCCGCTCCCACCTCTAGCGAAGAAGGCGCTGGCGACGCTCCAGAATCTGACGAGTACGTTGCGTGCATCTACTGTGGCGAAGCGCGCGCGGTTGATTCAGTCAGCGGCTGGATAGCAATCTGCCCAAACTGTCTCGACGAAGCATATATTCCATAATCAAACACAACCTCCCCGCCCAATCATCTAGCCGAGATCAATCTGTCGAATGACTGATATGCTTTTTGTTCTGTTCGCTATATAGTATGTGTAGGTTACGACATGAGTTAACGCAGCTTTTTGCTATTACATACAACACGCAAACACCGAAGAGTAGGGCAGATGAGCGACAAACCCCTTCACAATACTTTAGCCATTCCGCTATGGAAATCAGCCGTAGGCGGCTTGGCCCTAACGCAATCCAACCAACCGATTCCAGTAGATATTCCAGTAGATATTGCCGCTGATTTAGCGATTGAAGAGTTTGCGGCCAAAGAAACTGCTGCCGAGCAACAGGCGATTGAACAACCTGCCGAGGCAGAACAAGATGAACTGGAAAAAGATAAATCAAAACAGGAAGAGCCACCCCGAATTGATTCTTTAGATCCAGTTGATGACGCGGCGCAGATTAAGCAGTGCGAGCCGATTGATCTTCCAATTGATGCTTTAATTGATGAGTCAGTCGATGAGCCAGTGCCAAGCTACCACGTTACGATCCAAGAACTACCGCAGGATCTGCGCCCGCGCGAACGACTCGCCTATGCTGGCCCGGCTTCGTTGAACACCGCCGAATTGCTGGCAATTATCCTGCGGACTGGTAGACCGGGCGAAAATGTTTTGCGGATGTCCGAGCGCTTGCTCACTCACTTTAACGGCATCAAAGGCTTAGCCCAAGCCAACTTTCAAGAGCTATGCAGTGTCCACGGGATAGGTGAGGCCAAGGCGGCGCAGATCCAATCAGCGCTGGAATTGGGTAAACGTTTACTCTTGGCCGCCCCCCACGAATTGCCGCGAATTCACAACCCAACTGATATTGCCAACATGTTGATGCTCGAAATGGGGCTGCTCGAACAAGAGCAGTTACGCATCGTGCTGCTCGACACCCGCTATCAGGTGCTCCGCATCTCGACCGTCTATCGCGGCAGCCTAAACGCAGCCGTTGTTCGGGTAGGCGAAATCTTTCGCGAGGCAATTCGTGCCAATAGCGCCGCCATCATTCTGGTCCACAACCACCCCAGCGGGGACCCACGCCCCAGCCCCGAAGATACACACACCACGCGCATGATTGTCGATGCGGGCAAGTTGCTCGATATCGATGTACTCGATCATCTGATCATTGGTGACCGATGTTACGTGAGCATGAAGGAAAAAGGGTTAGGCTTTTAGGTGGGTGTATTTTAGGCCAATTGTTTGACTTCCAGTTGATTGTCCGTTAAAATTCAACAAGAGTTTGCCCCCTTAGCTCAGTTGGATAGAGCAACGGACTTCAAGTAGGAGCCTTCATAGAGAAACAAGAATCTATGAAGTGGAGGGTGCTATATCGGTGAAACCTGTAAAATGGCAATACCGAGGAAACCTGTCATCGCTCTATACAGACTTTTGTACGATGCGAAAACATCATACAAAAAACAAAGGTGATTTAGGTGTATCAAAGGCTCAAGTGGACTTGGCAGAACAAGGAATTGCGGTTCTACTACCGTTAACAGAGCATCAGGATTTTGATCTGGTTGCTTACAAAAATGGTAGTTTCAAACGAATTCAAGTGAAGTATAGATCAGCAACCAACGGAAAACTCGAAGTTCATTTTAGATCGACTTGGTCTGATAAGAATGGTCTTCACGTTGCGTCGGTTAATAAGCCAGAAATTGACTTATACTGCATCTATTGTCCTGAGACAGACGAGTGTTATTATTTTGAACCATCGCTCTTCAATCGTTCAGTCTCGTTGAGGGTAGACACACCGAAGAATAATCAGTCAAAAGGTATTCATTTGGCATCTGATTATTGCAGGGTTCCGTAGAGGCCATACGCATCCCGCCTGAGATGGCGAAGATATGGTCCAGACCACAAACAGCAGTTATTATATTTGTCCAGAAAAATTCTGCACCATATCTCAAAATGCAGAGATGGTCTCGACTAGGCTCAGCCGAGCGGGAGAGAGTTTTCTTGGTCGTTATATATGCTGGCAGTGAAAGCTGTAGCGGGTAAGCTAATCCGTAGGTCGAAGGTTCGAATCCTTCAGGGGGTACCAAACCCATAAAATCCCAGTGTGCCGCTCAATGTTTGGGCATGCACGCTGGGATTTTTATTTCACAATATTGTACCTTCTCAATAAGTAGCGGTAGCGTCGGTTGAGATCTGATCGCTGAAGCTATAGCACTATGCAGTGTATCGAAACCAAGCAGCTTATTTACCCCAGAATATTATGAAGATACATAATATTTAAGGAGAACCCATGACAAATGCAGCGATTCATATCAACGTTTGGTCTGACTATGCCTGACCATGGTGCTTTTTAGCAGCCTCCAGTTTGGAGAAGCTCGAAGAATCCCATGGCGAGTCGCACAATGTATCCATCCAATGGCGCTCGTACGAACTGCGCCCGCACGATGCACCACCAATTTCTGCTGAATACCGCGCCAAGATCGAGGCCAATCGACCACGCGTCTACGAGATCGCGCGCACGCAATATGGCCTAGAGATGAATCCTGGTCCGTTTGGCTTTAACAGTCGTCCCGCGCAGATTGGGGCAAAATATGCCGAAGCGCAAGGCAAAGGGCCAGCCTATCACGCCGCAATTTTGAACGGATATTGGCAAGAAGCCAAGGCCATTGGCGAGATAGATGTACTGGTCGAAATTGCCGCGTCCGTTGGGCTAGACGCCGAGGAGTTCCGCACGGCGCTGACGGATGAAGCTTATACCGAAGCCGTGCTAGCGGATCAACAGCAGGCGTTCCAAAATGGGATCAGTGGCGTGCCAGCAATGGTCTTTGTAGATAAGTATTTGGTCTCGGGTGCGCAGCCGTACGAGGTACTCAGCGACACGGTCGAGAAGATTGCCGAGGAAGAGGGCGAACCACAAAACTGATATGATAATTAATTTCATTTATTGCAAGTAACCTCACCTTTACCGGAGGAAGCAACGATGAAAGAACTATCGGATAGTCCTAATTTCACGAAAAAAGACCGATCTGGATAGCCAGATCGGCCTTTTGCTTTTCATGGCCAATACAAAACTTCACTTGATAAATATCTTCCACGCAGTTGGGATCTGCCCCGAAGCCACAACATAATCAACGCGCGGCATCTTGGGCTCCCAGCGAAGGGACATGGCTGCCTCGTGTGGCGTGCGATCACCTTTGCGCTGATTACAGGCGAAACAGGCACACGCCGTATTCGACCACGTATTCTTGCCTTGGCGGCTGCGCGGGATCAGATGATCGATTGTGAAATCTTGCTTCTTTAACACTTTTCCACGATGCACACCACCTGGATTCGTGCCACAGTAGATACACTCGAAATTATCGCGTGCTAACACGCCACGGCGGCTCCAACTTATGCCGCGCTGCGGTACATTTACATAGCGCCGCAGCCGGATTACAACAGGGATGTCTAGATTTGCAGCCGCGCTCTTGATGGTGAGCATCTCTTTGGTCGCGGCTTCTACGCGGCCACGCAACATTAAAGAGATGGCGCGGCGCTGAGGAACAATTGCCAGCGGTTCATAGCTGGCATTGAGCAGCAGAACGTTGGTCATTTAAGGTACACTTTGCTAATAGTTTTGGTACAGAAATTATGGGTATATAGCTTTAAGCATTTTTGGCAGTGGTCTATGCATAATTCATCGTTGCCATTACACTCTATTTGCTGAGGGTACTGTTACAAAATAGCATATCGGATTGAGATTGTCAACCGATTATTACACAAAACAGGTGATTTTGTGTGCTTTGTGTGTAATTTCGTCCAACATTTTCAACAATTAATCAAAGCTTAACAGAAATAGACTCGCAAAAGCAGGAGAATAAAGCAACCAACGTTCTACATCTGAATCGTACCCCCTCAGCTTCGGCGTTTGCCTTATCTACCATCGCAAATTATTCGACATTACAAAGCTCAAACGCCTGACGCAACGCTGCAATCGGATCTCCCTTAGGCACAAACTCGTGGCCCACATAGCCAGAATACTCTGTCTTCGCCAGCGCACGGCAGATTGCACCGTAATTCAACTCTTGCTCATTGTCTAGATCATTCCGCCCAGGGTTGCCCGCCGTGTGGATATGACCAATCGCACCGATATGGTTGGTCATCGTGCGGATAATGTCGCCTTCCATAATCTGCATATGATAGATGTCATACAGCAGCTTGACGTTGGGGCTGCCCATTTGATCCACAACTTGTTGACCCCATGCGGTGCTATCACATTGATAACCAGCATGATCAACCTTCGAGTTGAGCAATTCCAGATTGAGTTTAATCCCACAAGATTCGGCATGGGGCGCGACACGTTGTAGACCAAGCGCACAGTTGGCAATCCCCTCTTCATCACTCACACCGTCAATCCAGTTACCGCTAAAACAGATAATACCCATTAGCCCTTTAGCAGCGGCAATGTCAATCGACTCGATTAGTTCTGCCTCAATGCGGTCATGGTTTTTAGGATTGTTCAGACCATCGGGTAGCGAATTGTGGCCGACCATGCTAACAACTTGTAGACCATGGCGCGCCGCTGATTCGCACAGAGCATCAAAATCATCACCGCGTTCCCAAATCTCGATAGCTGAATAGCCAATGGCCGCGATCTCTCTGAGCAGTTCCTCTTGGGGCATAAAACCTTGTGGCAAAATAGGGAGACAAACAGATTGTTTAATAGGCATTTTATTCTTTTCCTTTGTGTTCATGCGAACAAACGATAATACTGAGGAGGCTGTCCCAAATTGTATGTAAATGGCGTTAAGTTGCTTAATCTGATAAAGTCATTTACATACATTGTGGTGCAGTCCCATATTAGTGATAGAGCACTCAGCTTGACCGAATCCTCTAGATTAGGCAAATCCAGAAAAATTCACCCATCCCACCAATCGACATCCAAGCCCGTTTTCTGCATCAACTCGCCATCGGCCAAAGCAGATCGGCACACAAAGAATCAAACCTATAAAGATAAAAATAATTAGCTGTTCTCTACATCCCCAAAGCCGTTCTTTTGTGTTGGCAAAGGCTGCTGCCCATGCGCTGGCGAAGCAGCATGTGGACGCGTCGATCATTGATCTGCGCGAACTGAATCTGCCGTTCTGCGATGGCGTCAACGCCTATGATGACCCCGCCGCAATGGAAATACGGGCCAACATTGACGAGGCTGATGCGGTGCTGCTGGCGGTGCCGATCTATAACTACGATGTGAACGCCGCCGCCAAGAATCTGCTAGAGTTGGGGATGCGAGCGTGGAACAATAAGATTGTGGGCTTTCTCTGCGCTGCGGGGGGTCGATCCAGCTATATGTCGGTGATGAGTGTGGCGAACAACCTGATGCTCGATTTCCGCTGCGTGATCGTGCCTCGCTTTGTTTACGCTACGGGCGACGACTTTGGCGATGATCGTTTGGCAACTATGAATGTTTCCGATGTGGCTGTGCAGGCGCGCATCGAAGAGCTCGCCACGACGACGGTTGCAATGACAAGCGCGCTGGGTCCGGTGTTGGGGGAGTAGGTATGGCGGGCTTGAGCCGCGTACGCACGCTTTCTCACGGGGTAGATGGGATTAGCGTGCTCAACTATGTGTACCTTCAGATGCCAACACCTCGGATATTCGTGCTTTGGCGCTTGATCACAGACAGATTTATAC
>Ga0209187_1002861_pt1 | contig 15478 bp, 15 predicted proteins | sample BantaG_FD_187430 | JGI IMG/M metagenome (GOLD analysis project Ga0209187, IMG submission 187430) | Marine algal microbial communities from Bantry Bay, Ireland - BantryBay_4 metaG (SPAdes) (version 2) | ecosystem: Host-associated > Algae > Red algae > Unclassified | place: Bantry Bay, Ireland... | reverse complement strand
CGTCTGCCCTTCGTCAAAGGCAAGCGCGGAGACGCCCACATGATTGCCTGAACTCACGGCCCGTGACAGCATGTCATCAAGCCGTATATTTTCGGCGAGAGCTTCAGTTTTAATTTCTGCGACCGCAGCATTTTTGCATCCCGCAAGCGCGAAAACAAAACAGGCGGACATGAATAGAGTTTGAATTTTCATAGCGTCTCTCCCGGTTTATTTAATTCACCCTATTCGACCGGGCGGCCTTCGTCGAGGAGATCATCTTCGCCGGAGAGTGCGCGTTCGGCGTTGATTTTATCGTCAAGCTCAGTATCCGGGCTTACGTCTTGCGAACTTGGTTTCACAGATTTTTTAGGTTTGGGCTTTGCCTTTGGGGCGGCTTTACTCGGCGTGCTCGTTTCCATCAACTTGGCCGCAGCTCCGTCCAGCTTCAACCGGTAAATCGGTTCCGGTAAGGAGAAGCCATTATCTTCGAGCACGATAGTCGCCGCGCGTATCGCAAAGCCTCGCGCCTTGCCCAAGCTCGTGGCCGTCTGATCCACCCACCCTCTGAAAGTCAGGACAATGTTGGAATCGCCCACCATTTTAATGGAGCCGGACGGCGCAGGATCGTTCAGGATAAAATCGAGTTTCGAAATTTCGCCGACAGCAATTTCAATCGCGGCTATCGGATCGTCCGCCGCGTCCACGCCGAGCTCAAATTCAAAGCGGCGCTCCGGGTTTGTTGTGTAATTTAATATCACAGCCTTGAACACTTGCGCGTTGGGGATACGCAAATGGTTTCCGTCTAGGGTCATCAAAATTGTCGCGCGGGATGTCAGGCGAACAACTTTGCCCTCATGGCTATCAATAAGGACATGATCACCGCTGCGGAAAGGCTGCCGTAGCGACAGCATGATAGAGGCGATATAATTCTCAATCGTATCGCGCACCGCAAAACCAATCGCGATACCCATAACCCCGGCCCCGCCCAGTACCGTCGTCACGATTTTATTAGCCCCCAGAATATTGAGCGCCAAAATCAAGCCTGTCACAATAGCGATAATCCGCACCATCTGCGCGAGGAGTTCTGCCAGAAACGGGTTGGGCGCAATCTTCGACCAGAGTGTTTTGACACGGGCTAATCGGTTGCCCAAGAAGACAAATAAGAACAGCGTCAGGAGCGCGAAGAGGATAAGCGGAATGGCCCGGATAAAACTCTCAACGGCTTTTTTCGTCGTCACGAGCATAGGCGTGATATTATCAGACAGCGCCAATGTGCGGGTCATATTATCTTGGACTTTGACGACGTTCTCTGCCTCTTCGGCGAGGCGCTTGGCTTCGGTTGCCGCGACTTCATTGGGGACATCCCCCGCAAGATTGACGACGCCTGCGCGCACTTGCACCGTAATGGCATCCAGGTTTTCATCTTGGGCAAATATCTGCTCGAGCTCGGTTTTTACGCCTTGATCAACCTCAGTGGGCGGCAGAGTTTGGACGGCAGGCGCGGGCGGCTCTTGAGTGTCTGCCGTTTGCGCAACGGCGGTTGTGACCCCCAGCCAGCTGAACAAAGTTAAAATCAATCCCGCTATTATCGTCCGAAACATCAGTTTCATTTTACGCCCTTTTATTAGCTTAAATTAATCGCGGTCTCGTCGAGCTTAGCCCGAAGCGCTTTGACGCGGCGGCGGTTCGCCCCTTGGTCGGAATAGCCAACACGGGAGGATGAGCGTATGTGAATGCCCGCTGTCCCGCCGTCGCGCAGTTCAACATCGTCTACGAATTTGAAGGTCTTGGACATGAAGGTCGCAGAGATATAATCATCCCGCCGCGTGGTGATTGTCCCGCCCATCGCCTCAATCGCATTGACCGCGTCCTCCATCGTCGCCATGAGCGGTTTGACATAGCGCTCCGGCTGCGTGTCCTCTTCGCTGCACACGCAATTCGGCGACGTGCCGCAATCGGCAAGGCGGCTGTCTTTCACGTTCAAATTTTGAAGCCCGGGCGCTTTGCCCTTTTGCGATTTAATCCCGAGCGCCACAAAACCGGACGCAGCAAGACCTATAGCGCCCGCGATAAGATGAAGAGGTGTCATAAAATTTCCAAATATGTGTGCGCCTTATATGCCAAGCGACAGGCGGACATGCCAGCGGATTCTTAAGCCCCGCCCGACTCTTCTTCCGTAGACGGCGTATCCCGCGCAAAAACAATACTCTCGATATAATCGTCATACCAGGTCGGGCCGCGGACCGATTGGAAGAAGCCATTATGCCCGCCGTGGGCGTGAATGATACGGCGCGCATTGTCATTCAGGCGCAGTTTCATCATATCTTCAGGCGGGATAATCGCGTCATCGGCGGACGTAATGAGGCTAATCGGGACAGGGCAGAATTCTAGGTCGCCCGGATTCACGCGGTAGGCTTTGAAATAATGCTCCATACTTGGATGATCTGAATAGGCGGGAATGACTTGCTCCGTAATTCCGAGCACAGTTTTGGCTTTCAACATCTTGCGAAAATCATAGGTCTCCGGGAAAAGCTTTTGTTTCTTACGCATCGACCGCGTCCATTTTTTCAGGAAATAGCGCTTATAAAGCCATTGCTTGTCAATTAAAGGCGCGGCTTTCCACGGGTCGATGACCGGGCTAATCGCGAAGATATGTTTCAGATTTCCTATCGACAAATCCAGCAAGGATCGGGCAATGCGCAAAGCGAAATTCCCGCCTAGCGAATAGCCAACAATATAAACTGGCGCGCCTTTGGACAGCGCCGCCGCTTGTTTCACGCCGTCAAAGATTTCATTAAAATGGGTGGAGAGGAATATCCCCTCATTCAGGCCGTGACTATCCCCGTGGTCGCGGTAATTCATGCGAAAGACAGAGCACCCCCGGTTATACATGTGCCGCCCGCAGGCCACGACATAGGTACTGTCTTGCGAGCCCTCCCAGCCATGCAAAAATATGACGAGGGCTTTGTTATCCCGGTGGGGGGAATAGCTCCCCTTCAGGCGCACGCCGTCTTCACAGTTCAGGATCATCTCCTGGGCGCGGTCCATCATCGGGTTCGGCCCGCGGCCCCTAAATTTAAAACTGGCGAACGCCGTTTGCACAAGCGAGCTCCGCATCCACCTCGGAGGATTAAACGGAACCGGGCGAAACGGCTCTGGCTCCGGCGCCTGTTGAATATCAGATTCTCTGTACATGGGGCTTTCATAGTGGGGCGTAACTGTGAAATACATCTAAAACATGGTTAATCACATCTTAAAATACATGTCGCTGATTTTTGCAGCATCCGTCTGTGCGTCATGCTCGACCCTTGAAATGGGGACGGCTTTGGCGCTTGCAAGGCTGGACGCAACAGATATCGACCCCAGACATGGCCGCGTCGCGGTTTTGTGGCCGGACACGATTACGGAACACCGCCCGCCGCACCTGTCCATTGACGCCGCCAAAGACGGGGAAGAGCAAATCGATACCCTGTTTAAACTGGATTACGACCCCGCCGCCAAAGCCTATATTCCCCTGCCCGCCGGATACGCGCAAGAACAGCTCTCCGTCTATAAAGTCGCGGACGCTGACATGGCGACGGCTCTGCGCGCCCAGAATATTATGCAAGATTACATGAACACGTCCGGGCTGTTTTCGCGCACAGACTGGACGTATAATTACCTCGTGGATTTATCCTTCACCCTAACAACCGACGCCTTCAATGCCTACTGCAAAGACGACACGCCCCTCGATATTTCCATTTGGGTCAAAACAGACAAACAAAGTAACTTTCGCAAACTCGTAAAACAGAAAGACTTGGATAGGTTCTTATTCGGGTTGCTGGATGAGGGCTGCCAACCGGGTGCCGAGACGCCTAATTTTGTACGCGGTTAAACTGTGGTTGATGCTATGCCAACTCGCTTAGACTTGCAGGTCGGAGTAGTCCTTATCTCCTATCAAGCTTAACGCCCTCGCCTAAATGTTAAGGTCCGATGTTTAGACAAGGCGGACATTACGAATACCTAGGGGGTAGTGTTAATATTTATTTTTCTCTTACAACGGCTCATTACAGTTGAGATTATGGGGTAGCCGAGTGCATTCTCCTCTTTTGGTCTTGTTCGGAAGTACTGTGCAGATTTTTCCATGCACGCATGTAATTTCTCATTTGCATCATCTGGCAATCTTCTTGACCTATTTATTGGTGAATTCTTTGGCCCATTTTTGTTCTGCATTGTATCAACTATTGTTTCGAGTTGACGAGCCATTTTTACGTCATCCGCAATTATGCTCTTTTTTTCCGTTTCAGACGCACTAAGCCAATACAACATAGACTCTTTATACGGCCTATCTTTTGCACCAGGAAGAATTTGAAAAGATTTGGGGGCTGTAGCTTCAAAAGCAATGAACACTTGTTTTCTGTTGTAACGAATTGGCTCTCCTGATTTGCATTGGGGCGCATACACCCAGTCAAGAACTGAATCGACAACGGATTTAGCGAAAACTTTTTTTGAGCAAAAGTTTATCTGTAAATTTTCGACTAAGCCCTCTTTACTTACATCAAATTCAACTTCGCATCTGCCGCTATATTTACCGATGGCTTTCTTAGGCATTTTGGGCTTTGTCCGAATGATGGGATTTGGTAGGTCTCGATCTTCGGGTCCGCAATGTGTCAGCTTTAGTTGCTCTGGCGTTAATTTATCTAAAGAGCTCTGCTTCTGGTTCTTTTGAGCCTTAGCTATCACTTTCGCGTAATATTTCTCGTCAGGAGCCTGAGCATATGCTTCGATTGCAAATGAACTTATAAAAATAGCTAGAACGGCACTCACGTAGAATTTCATAATTCAGTTTTCCATGACTTAACCTTTACTGCAATTAAAAATGTTTGATATAATTTGTTCCGGTAACAACCTATAACACATGTATCCATTGAACAAATTTGTCCAAGACTATGAAAGAGCTGAAGCAATTCACCATTAAGCCATAAGACTTAGCCATATTGATGAGGAGTCCGTAATGAAAACCCAAGCTAACAAACACATCATCGCCGCAACTGCGGCCATATTTGTGGCCGGGGGTATTTGGGCGGCGGACATAATTTATGATGGGATGAACACGGTTGCGGTTGATAAATGCGGGCAAGGCAATGTTAAAGAAGTCGTCAATAAAGGTCTGTTTTCAACGGACGTGACTTGCTTCGAAGACACGTAATCTCAAACTAATCCTCCTAACAAAACCTAAACATAAAACCTAAAACAAAAAAAGAGGCGGGATAAACCCACCTCTTGAATATTCCAGTCTCGAAAAGACTAGGTGTTAGGACATGTGCTGAGGTAGCCGCCATAGTTCTGACTGGCTTTACCGGACAGACCCATACGCTTGAGTTCTGCGAGGATAGGCTCCGGGCTATCAGCTTGGAGCGAAATGCTGACCACGTTATTATCATTGATATGGTCTTTGGAAATTCTAGCTTTCACGCCGTCACGCTCAAACGTCGTTAAATCTTTTTTCACGTGGTAAAATTTGCTCTTCTTGCTGAGCGTCTCTGTGAGCTCGTCCGGCGTGAACGCCGCCGTACACGGGCCTGAAAATTTCGGAATTTTCGCGCCGATCATGGCCGCAAGACTGCGCCGCATCGGAATGGTTGAGTTCACGGAGGTTTCCCACACTTCGAGCGGGCCGTCTGTTTCAACCAATGTTTTAATCACAAAAGTTTCGTTATCACGTAGCTGTGAAATTTGATCCGTACGCCCGGGTACGATGAAATAACGATCGTCGCGCGTCTCTGTGCCCGTATCATTGTAATCTTTCATATGCTCCATCATCGTATCCGCATCGACTTCAAAGCCTCTCCACTCATATTTTTTCTTAGGAGCGCGGTTGTGAGCAGTACGGGAAACAGGGCGGCTATTTTGATAAATCATGGGATCCTTCAGGGGCGTTAGAGACAGGGACGAGAATACGGAAATTGCCGAATTCAAAGTTTAAACTTCTGATGTAAAGGGGGGCCATGCGCTGGCCCAAGCACGCATACGCTAGAACACGAAGACGATCAGGTTAAACGTGTGAAAGGTTTGCATTAGGACTGATAACACAGAAGATGAACATTATCAAGATGTTACTTAATTTTCTTGATTCAGGCAGGCGGGCGCTATTAAATCTTGCCCTCCCCCTATGGCATTTGCTTACAACATCTAGGGAAAGGGTAATTACTCCGAGCTGAACTCCATAATCACCGCGTCTACGGCGAGGTTATCGCCTGCCTCGCAGTTTATCTTCGCTATCACGCCCTTCTTCTCGGCCCGCAATGTGTTCTCCATTTTCATGGCCTCCACCACGGCCAGCGCTTGTCCGTCTTGGACTTCGTCGCCTTCGCTCACGAGGATAGAGACGATTACGCCGGGCATGGGGCAAAGCAGTTGGTTGCTTGTATCCGGCGGAATCTTGACGGGCATGAGCTTGGCCAGCTCGGCGGCGCGGGGGGAGCGGATGGCGACTTTAAACGCGCAGCCCCGGTGAAAGACCGTCCCGCCCTCGGCGCAGCCATTGACTTGAAAGACGAACGCCTGGCTGTCGATAATCGCGCGCACGAGCTTATCCCCTGGACGCCAGTTCAAGCTGACTTCCATTTCAATCGCGGCTTTGTCCTCCTCCGGATCATCGACGACAATCGTGCGCACGCCGTGTTCCCCGTGTATGTCTGCCGTATAATGAATATCGCCAACTTGGACGGCCCATTTGTCCGGCACATGACGGCGATGGTTCGGGAGCGCGCCGGAAATCTCAGCTGCGCGGTGCTCACAAATATCATGCATGAGCGCCATGACCGCTGCGATTTTGCGCGTATGGCCGGAGTTCACGTCCGCCCCCATAAAGCCGTCAGGATATTCGTCGGCGATAAAGGCCGTCGTGATGTCCCCGCGCTCAAACCGGTCATGATCATAGACCGCTTGCAGGAACGGGATGTTGTGGCCAATGCCCGAGAGCTCGAACACGTCGAGCGCGCCGCGCATAATTTTAATCGCCGCGCCCCTATCCGGCGCCCACGTACACAGCTTGGCAATCATCGGGTCGTAATACATCGAAATCTCGCCGCCCTCGAACACGCCCGTATCGTTACGGATAATCGCGTTGCCGTTTTCAAAAGTGCCCTCAACAGGCGGGCGGTAACGGGTCAGACGGCCAATGCTCGGCAGGAAATTGCGGTACGGGTCTTCGGCATAAATGCGCGATTCCATCGCCCAGCCGTTCAGCTTCACGTCCTTCTGTTTGATGTTCAGTTTATCACCGTTCGCCGAGCGTATCATCTGCTCGACGAGATCGACGCCGGTAATAAGCTCCGTCACAGGATGCTCGACCTGCAGGCGCGTATTCATTTCGAGGAAGTAGAAATTCTTATCCTTGTCGACGATGAATTCCACGGTGCCTGCGCTGTCATAATCCACCGCTTTAGCAAGGGCGACGGATTCTGCGCCCATCGCTTTGCGGGTTTTCTCGTCGAGAAATGGCGACGGGGCTTCTTCGATGACTTTCTGATTGCGGCGCTGAATAGAGCATTCCCGCTCGCCCAGATAAATCACATTGCCATGCTTATCGCCTAGGACTTGGATTTCGATGTGGCGCGGTTCTTCGACAAATTTCTCGATAAAAATTCTGTCATCGCCAAAACTGTTTTTCGCTTCGCTCTTGGACGAGGCAAACCCTTCGCGCGCTTCTTCGTCATTATAAGCAATCCGCATGCCCTTCCCGCCCCCGCCCGCAGACGCTTTGATCATGACCGGATAGCCGACTTTGTTGGAAATTTTAACTGCGTGGTCCACGTCGTCAATCAGGCCCATATGGCCGGGTACGCAGGACACGCCGGCTTCCTGAGCGAGTTTCTTGGACGTAATTTTATCGCCCATAGACACAATGGCGTGAGGATTCGGACCGATGAAAGTTATCTTTTTCTTGGCGAGTAATTTCGCAAATTCAGGATTCTCCGACAAAAACCCATAGCCTGGATGCACGGCGTCCGCGCCGGTCGTTTTGATGGCGTCCATAATCTTGTCCATAACAAGATAGGACTCTGACGCAGCTGGCGGTCCAATATGCACCGCCTCGTCCGCCATGGACACATGCAGCGCATTCTTATCCGCATCCGAATAAATCGCCACGGTCTTAATGCCCATCTCCCGGGCCGTTTTAATCACGCGGCAAGCAATCTCGCCCCGGTTAGCTATGAGTATTTTTTTTATCATCTAAATGTCTTATTTTATAGGAGATAGTTGGGCAACCTGTCTTTTGTTTCCAGAAAACACCAGCCTATATTTGAAGCTGTTTAATGGGCGACACTTCACCAAGTATTGATAATTAAAAGAATCTACGTCATTTTAAAATAGAGAAAATAAAGGTGATACTCAAGATATCTTTGAAACTATTGTTTCCCATCGGCCTCATTGGTCTTTTTCGCTTCCTTGCGCTCGATAAAATTTTTACGCGATTTTCCATGAAGAATCGACACACCAAGGCAAATTAAGAATAACGCAATACCTATCAATACATAATAAATATTTCCGAACATGAGTCCGTACGCTAAGGTTAGAAATGCGACGGGTATGATGATAAAATAAAAAAAATCAGTGAAAAACGAAAAAAAGAAATGTCGCATAATTAGTTCTCTCCTGATCGGATCGCCCTTAAATCACGAATTACAGATGTGACTTGTCTCTCTATATCAGCGATTTCATTTCGGTTTACATCTATAATAACACATTTCTCAATTTCTCCATATATTTTTCTGTATGCCTCTTCAGAAGCCCTGGTACCATCTGAAAGTCCAAGCATGATTGCAGAGATGGTATCCAATGGCGTAGGTGCATTTTTCGAGTGTTTGTTGAGCCTGATAATTGAGCCCAGCGCAACTACACTGAAAAAGCCAATAGAAATTCCTAAGCCACTTGGGCCCGTCCGAGCCGCAACACCGTAAGGCCCGCCAGTCAGAACAAATTTAACGACTTGACCGCCCGTAAACCGTCCGGCTAGGCGGCTCGCGCGAGCAAAACTCGCTTTTTTGACGGCGTCAGTTTTCAGACCCTCCAGAGCTAGATTTACACCCGCGCAGCGCGTGGTTTCATTTTTTGTGAGATAACGAAAACATATCCAAAAAGTTTTAGCAATTCTTGGCAAGTCAGTAATTAAATCTTTCGCCGTCCTAAAAGCAGAGGCTATTTGCATGATAGCCTTGGCGCGCTCAACTGGACCGAGGTGACCGGACGCAGCAACAATAATGTGCGCGCCGATAGCAAAATCACGTGGGTATGAAACGGCGCCGTTAGAAAATTCTATAACGCCCAGCTTGACCCATTCCTGCACCTGTGGATCGCGAAATATGATACTGCTTGTTACACCCGTTCTCATAGGGCCAATAGGAATGGTGATGGGTAAAGCCATAGCTGCGCTCTTTCAAAAACATACACTGCACTAAAAACCGGATGAGTCCAGAATTTTCAATTACAAGTAGCGCAGGGGTGTTAAAATACACTTTAGGGGAATGTGAGGATGGCTATACTTATCACCCGGCAAGCAATCTCGCCCCGGTTAGCTATGAGTATTTTTTTATCATCCTCGGCAAACTTCTTTTTCGATGCGAGTTTTCGTGGTGGCCAATGTTTTCGCGAGGTCCTCGAACATCGCAATGCCGCCCTCTTTCGCCTCCGCCAAACTCTCCACATTTTTGTTCAAAAAAACCAGAGAGTCGGCGTAAGACACGTATCGGTAGTCCTTCTTAACCGCCTCACTCACCGGAAATTTGGCCTTAGCATCTTGTCCGTCAGGCGATGTATGAACAACAACATTAATAGGATAAACCACTGACGTGTCACCGCCGCCTTGTGGCAACCACTGCCACCATTCATTTCCAATCAGTTCATAGGCCATAGCTTGCGGCCCAAAGTCAGCATAGTCAAATATAACGGCGGATTGGCAGGTTTTAACCGCGTTCGCCTCTTCAGCACTTTGAGGCTCTCCGCAGGCGACCAGGCCAAGCAGTACGGCGGAATAAAGCGTTACCCTTAACATGATAATCCCGACAGCGTTGCGAGTTTTGATTCCTGATTTTTTGGAATAATATGCACGCTCTGTTCCGCCATAGACACATGTAGCACATCCTTGTCCGCATCCGCATAAACCGCCCCAGTCATAATGCCCACCTCCCGGGCCGTTTTAATGACGCGGCAAGCGATTTCCCCAGGGTTTGCTATGAGTATGTTTTCTGTGGTCATTTAATGCACAAATTCAGATGTTAATATGTTGTCCAAGGCACCCGCAAAAAGAAAAATTCCCGCGAACAACATGCTGAGAATCACAACAATGTCGAGATACTTCATAGTGGTTCCTCCTCCAGAATAAGTGCCCATTCCTTTTGATAATGGGTTTTTCTTGTCTTTTAAAAACTCATAAAATTCCAAATCTGGATCGGGATTTATGTTCTTAAATGACTCAAACATACGCGCATCATGTAGAAGTTTAGATGCCCTTAGATAGCTCACAAAAGCTGCTATAGAGCACACAAGAAAACCTAAAGAGGCAACTTCCAGAACTTTAGTATTAATCTTCAGAAACGGCTGCGTCTTTCCAGTAGGAGCGACAAAAAGAAACCCCGCGAAACCGAAGCCTGCCCGAAACTTTGATTCTTTCATCTTGTGTTCTAACACAGGGATAAACGAACTTGGAAAAAACAATAATTCTGTGTTATTCACAACGGAAACTGGTTCTAAAGAATTTTCACTCACAACGGCAAGTTCCCATGTTTCTTCCATGGGTCTTCTAGCTCTTTGTCAGCGAGGAGTGCGAAGGCTCTCGCGACGCGTTTGCGGGTATTGGCGGGCTGGATGACGCCGTCAATGTAGCCCCGTTCGGCGGCGCGGAACGGGGAGAGGAAACGCGCCTCATAGTCCGCGATGTGCGCGTCGACTTTTTTCTGGTCGCCGAGGTCTTTACGGTGGAGGATTTCGACCGCGCCTTTTGCGCCCATAACCGCGATTTGCGCGGTCGGCCAAGCGTAGTTGATATCGCCGCGTAAGTGCTTCGAAGACATCACGCAATACGCCCCGCCAAATGCTTTGCGGGTAATGATGGTGACTTTCGGCACTGTCGCCTCGCCGTAAGCATAGAGCAGTTTCGCGCCGTGTTTGATCACGCCGCCAAATTCCTGGCTCGTCCCCGGCAAGAAGCCCGGCACGTCGACAAAGGTGAGGATCGGAATTTCGAAACAATCACAGAAGCGCACAAAGCGCGCAGCTTTGCGCGACGCGTCACTGTCCAGACACCCGGCGAGCACCATAGGCTGATTGCCGACCACGCCGACAGTCTGGCCCTCAATGCGGATAAATCCGATAAGGATGTTCTTGGCGAAGTCTTTTTGGATTTCGTAAAAATCGCCCTCATCCGCGACTTTCTCGATGAGCTCATGCATGTTGTACGGAATGTTCGGGTTTTCCGGAACAATCGTATTCAGGCTCTCATCAGTCCGGTCCGGGTCGTCAAAGAACGGACGCACAGGCACGCCGCTTTGGTTGTTGAGCGGGAGAAAGTCGAACAAGCGGCGGATTTCCGCGAGCGCTTCCATGTCGTTTTCAAACGCGCCGTCCGCGACGGATGATTTTGTCGTGTGGGTTTTCGCGCCGCCGAGCTCTTCTGCCGTCACAACTTCATTGGTCACGGTTTTCAGAACGTCCGGCCCGGTCAGGAACATGTACGAGCTATCGCGCACCATAAAGATGAAATCCGTGAGCGCAGGGGAATACACCGCGCCGCCCGCAGACGGGCCCATGATGACGGAAATTTGAGGCACAACGCCGGAGGCGAGGATATTGTTTTGGAACACATCAGTATAGCCCGCAAGCGCGGCTACGCCCTCTTGGATTCGCGCCCCGCCGGAGTCGTTTAGGCCAATGATTGGCGCGCCTTGCTTCATGGCCATTTTCTGCACTTTGCAGATTTTCGCCGCGTGGGTTTCAGACAAAGACCCGCCAAAGACGGTGAAGTCCTGCGCAAAAACGAATGTCTTGCGGCCATTTATCGTCCCCCACCCCGTCACGACGCCGTCGCCGGCTATGTGGTTTTTATCCATCCCGAAGTCCGTGCTGCGGTGTTTGATAAACATATCAAATTCTTCGAAAGAGCCGGGATCGAGCAAGACCTCAAGCCGTTCCCGCGCGGTCAATTTACCCTTGGCGTGTTGGCTATCAATGCGTTTTTGTCCGCCGCCTAACATGGCCTCGTCGCGGCGCTCTACCAGCTGGTCGATAATATTGCTCATATTCCCCCTCAGGATGGCTAATTCGCAACTTTAGTAAATGGAACAGCGATGGCAACCCTGTTTTAAATCAAATCATAGATGTGATTGCCTCGCGAATAGTGTTCGGCGTCTGGCGCAATCCTATTCATATATGACGCAGGACATTGCAGAAATGTGAGTTGCTTTAAGGGGATAGTCGCCTATTTTACGTATAACGCCCAGCGTATGTACGCGCATAGGCAAAGGCAGAGCCATGAAATTCAACACATCCTATATCATCGCAGCCCTCGCGGCGATTTTTATTGTGATCTGGTTTGTCATTAATTCTGTGACCGGCGAGTCCGAAGCTATGGTTCCGCAGCCAATCGAGACAACAGAAACGGCGCCCCTTATAACCGTTGTCGTCGAATCCCGCCAAGCGGAAGTGCACGCCAACAGCTACGTTCTCTTTGGCCGGACGGAAGCCAACCGCGAAGTCGCCGTCAAAGCCAAAACGGCAGGCCTGGTTGTCTCAACGCCCATTGCCGAAGGCTCGCGCGTGTCCCGCGGGACAGTGCTTTGCCGTCAAGACGTTGACGCACGGCAAGCCAATGTCGATCAAGCCAGATCCATGCTCAAGACTAAAGAGTTTGATTTAAAGTCCACACAGACCTTGGTGGATAAAGGCTACAAATCCCCGATTTCGCTCTCGAACGCACAAGCCGCCGTTGACGGCGCGCAGGCAAGCGTCACCCAAGCGGAGATTGAACTGAATAACGTCAATATGCGCGCGCCCTTCTCTGGCATTTTCGATATGCAAATGGCGGAAATCGGCGATTATCTTGCCCCGGGACAAGCTTGCGGATTGCTGGTCGAGCTCTCGCCTCTCCTTGTCAGTGTGGAGTTGACAGAGACCCAAATCGGCGCCGTAAAAATCGGACAGAGCGCGAATGTGAAGCTTGCCACGGGCGAGCAGGTCACGGGTAAAGTGCGATTTATCGAAAGCCGCGCAAATGCTGCGACGCGCACCTTCCGCACACAAATTGAACTGCCGAACCCGAAGCTGGCCCTGCGCGGCGGCGTCACGGCGACAGTCAGCGTCAAAGCCGGCACAGCGCTCGCGCAGCACATCCCGTCCAAAATCTTGACCCTCGCGGATAATGGCTCTGTGGGTGTGCGTTATCTAGATGCAAATAACATTGTCCGTTTCGCGAACGTGACAACGATTGACGAAGACGCGACAGGCGTCTGGGTCACGGGCCTGCCGGATGACACGCGCGTGATTGTCGAAGGACAGGACTTCGTTATCGAAGGCACCGAAGTCGACCCGCGCGTGATGGATAACGCTCCAAAATAAGATGCTCGACACCGCTCCAAACATAAAAGAAAATTTGGACGCGGACGATCTTGGCGGGTCTGCTGTTGGCGATGTCACCGGCTTCCCGCGCATTGTCGGCTTTGCCATTCATAACTGGCGGATGACGCTAGGTATTATGCTGTTCGCGGTTATAGGCGGATTTCTCGCCATGTCCCGCTTGCCCCTGGACGCCGAGCCCGACATTCCCATTCCGTTCGTTAATGTGCAGGTGGTCCTCCCCGGTATCTCCCCCGAAGATTCTGAACGCTTGCTCGTCCGCCCCCTCGAGACCGAGCTTAAATCCATCGAAGGCATCAAACAGATGGACAGCGTGGCGGCGACCAATATCGCTTACGTCACCCTGGAATTCGAAGCCTCCACCGATCTGGACCAAGCGATTACGGATGTGCGCGAAAAGGTCGACCGGGCCCGCGCGGAGTTCCCCGAAGAGGCCCAAGAGCCTGTTGTCGAAGAAATCAGCACGGCGACTCTCCCGATTGTAACTGTCAATCTGTGGGGCGACGTCCCGGAACGTGAACTCCAGAAACGCGGCAAGGATTTGCAGCGCCGCCTTGAAGGTCTCCCTCAAGTGCTCGAAGCCAAAATTTCCGGCGAGCGCGAAGACGTCCTCGAAGCCATCATCAATCCCTCCAAAGTCGAAAGCCTTGGCCTGACATTTGACGAAATCGCTGCCGCGGTCGCGCGTAATAACAGCCTCATCCCGGCGGGCGCACTTGAAACCGATAGCGGCAAATTTAATATCAAACTTCCCGGTCTCATTGAAAACGCAGATGACCTTTCCGAGCTCGTGATAAGGCGCGGGGCGGACGGAAATATCATCCGCATGAGCGACATTGCCAGCGTCCGGCGCGGTTATAAAGACGTTGCGAATATTACGCGGTTTAATCAACGCACCTCTGTCTCCCTCGAAATCTCCAAACGCCAAGGCGAAAACATTTTAGAGACCGTCGAGGTCGTCCAAGCCGAAGTCAATAAAATCACCGCTGCGCCGGATTGGCCGCAAACTGTGAACGTCACGTTCAGCCAATCACGGGCTGTTTACATCAAAGAGATGATGAGCGATTTATCATCCTCCATCATCAATGCCGTAGTGCTCGTTTTTATTGTGTGTATTGCCGCTCTTGGCTGGCGCTCTGCGCTATTCGTGGGTTGGGCCATCCCGTCGAGTTTCTTAATCGCCTTCTTCTTGTTCTTCGTCCAAGGCGAGACCATTAATATGATGATCCTCTTCGGCCTCATATTATCCGTGGGGGTCCTCGTCGATGCTGCCATTGTGATTGTCGAATATGCCGACCGGAAAATGGACGAGGGCATGGACCGTAAAGATGCGTTTCAGCTCGCGGGGGAACGCATGTTCTGGCCGATTGTGTCCTCGACGCTGACAACGCTCGCCGCCTTTATCCCGCTTCTGTTCTGGGAAACAATTCCGGGCAAGTTCATGTCTTATTTCCCGCGCACCATGATTTACGTGCTCTCGGCCTCTATGTTGATGGCGCTAATTTTCCTCCCCACAATGGGGTCGAAAATAGGCTTCAGGCCTAAGAGCACAAAGAACAGTAACGCGGCTTTGCTCTCCGGCTCGGACGGCGACCCCGCGCAGCTCAGCGGGTTTACGGGCGGGTATGTTCGCTTGATTAAAGTTCTCATCCGCTTCCCGCTGCTTGTCCTCTTCGGCCTTGGCCTAATGGGCTTTCTTATCATCGGCGTTTTCAAGGCCAGCATGGCAGGCCCGCCGCCAACGCCCGTCGTTTTTTTCACCAATGAACCCAGCGATCAGTTAATTGTTTTGGCCCGCACGCGCGGCAATACCACCGCGCAGCAAAGCCTCGCCATTGCCAAAGTCTTAGAGCCTAAGCTCGCCGCACTTGAAGGCGTCGCCTCGACC
>Ga0209187_1002859_pt1 | contig 15487 bp, 10 predicted proteins | sample BantaG_FD_187430 | JGI IMG/M metagenome (GOLD analysis project Ga0209187, IMG submission 187430) | Marine algal microbial communities from Bantry Bay, Ireland - BantryBay_4 metaG (SPAdes) (version 2) | ecosystem: Host-associated > Algae > Red algae > Unclassified | place: Bantry Bay, Ireland... | reverse complement strand
TTTTATATTTCATGTAAGGATATTCAGTTCTTCTGAATATCCCTAGATCAATAGCTAGTTGTCAACATCCTAAAGTGGGTAGACGGTTCTAGCGATTTGGCGATTTAAGCAGGAAGCTCTTCTGAAAAGCTAAAGTTTACTTCTTTCACAAAAAGTGCACTTGGTTCTGAACACCTTTATGGCAGTCATTTATATATTACAATAATATTTAATATATTTGATGTTTTAATGCAAAGCGTTAGAATTTGTTATAGGTCTGTCGCTAGTTTTATAGAATATATTTTACTCAATAGAAAACACACAATGTCGCAACAAGCATTTAGAGTCCAAGGAGGACACTCACTCAAAGGAAATATAAAACCACAAGGTGCCAAAAACGAAGCACTACAGATTCTATCAGCTGTTTTATTAACAGATGAGAAAGTCAATATAACTAATGTCCCTGATATTGTTGATGTAAGAAAATTAATTGATCTACTGAGAGGATTAGGTGTCAAAGTCGAGAAACATTCTCCAACAGAATATTCTTTTCAAGCGGATGCGATTGATTTAGAATTTTTTGCTTCTGAGGATTACCTCAACCATGCAAAACGGATCAGAGGATCTGTGATGTTAATGGGCCCGCTGTTGGCGAGATTTAGTAAAGCATATCTTCCAAAACCTGGTGGTGATAAAATAGGAAGAAGAAGATTAGATACGCACTTTTTAGGATTTAGAGAGTTAGGAGCTGAGTTTAAATATGATGATAGTGGGAGTCAGTTTTATCTTCAAGCTGACAAGTTAATAGGTAAGCACATCTTGATGGAAGAGATTTCTGTCACAGGTACAGCGAATATTGTTATGGCTGCGGTTTTAGCGGAGGGGTTGACAACAATCTACAATGCTGCTTGTGAACCATACCTACAGCAACTATGCAAAATGCTCAATAGAATGGGAGCTAAAATATCCGGCCTTGGTTCAAATTTATTAACAATAGAAGGTGTAAAAACACTGGGTGGCACAGATCATAGAATTCTACCTGACATGATAGAAATAGGTAGTTTTATTGGAATGGCTGCAATGACACAATCAGATCTGACGATAACGGATATTTCACTTGCAGATCTAGGGAACATCCCTGCAACTTTCCAAAAATTAGGGATTCAATTGAATTTGTCAGAAGATAAAATCCATATTCCATCTCAAGATAATTATGAAATACAAAGCTTTATAGATGGATCAATTATGACGATTTATGATTCGCCTTGGCCAGGATTTACACCAGATTTAATGAGTATTATTTTGGTGACAGCCACACAAGCTAGGGGAAGTCTTCTCGTGCATCAGAAGATGTTCGAAAGTAGATTGTTCTTTGTGGATAAATTGATTGATATGGGAGCACAAATCATACTTTGCGATCCGCATAGGGCGACAGTGATTGGTTTAGATAGAAAATTCCCATTAAAAGGAATAGAAATGAGCTCACCAGATATCAGAGCTGGAGTATCATTATTGATAGCCGCTATGTCGGCCAAAGGAGAATCACTAATTCACAATATTAATCAAATCGATAGAGGATATAGTAATATTGATACTAGATTGAATGCACTCGGTGCACAGATAGAAAGAATAGATTTATAATGATCTTATAAAACTAAAGACTTCAGCGAACATTGGATAACTTCATTTGTTCTATATTTACATAATATTTAATCATACTAAAATAATCGAAAAATGGCTTTTGAATTACCGAAACTCGGATATGCATATGATGCATTGGAACCACATATTGACGCTAGAACTATGGAAATACACCATTCTAAGCACCACAATGGATATACTACAAAACTAAACGCTGCTATAGCTGGAACAGACTTAGAAGGGAAGTCGATAGAAGATATCCTTACTGGATTAGATATGGATAATGCTGGAGTTAGAAATAATGGAGGAGGATTTTATAATCACAGATTGTTTTGGGAGGTTTTAAATCCTGAAGATAGAGGTAGATTATCTGGAGAATTGTTAGAAGCTGTAAATTCAGCATTCGGATCAAAAGACGCAATGGTTGAGGCTTTTTCTAAGGCAGCAGCAACTAGATTTGGTTCTGGATGGGCATGGTTATGTGTTCATAAAGGTGGAAAAGTAGAAATTTGTTCTTCGCCAAATCAAGATAATCCATTAATGCCTGGAACTGGCTGTGGAGGTACGCCTATTATGGGACTTGATGTATGGGAGCATGCATATTATTTAAACTACCAAAACAGAAGACCAGATTATATAAAAGCATTTTTTAATGTTGTAAACTGGAATGTTGTAGAAGCTAAATATGCAGCGGCTAAGTAAAATTAAGCGATAGAATACTGAATAAGTTAGAAATATTTGAAAGGCTTTCGATGATTCGAGGGCTTTTCTTTTGAATGTTAGTAAATTAAGAAAATAGAATTATTTACCAATAATACCTTGTTCTTACATTTGCGCAATAATTTTAATAAAATAATATAAAAAGTTATGTCAGCACTAGACAAAATAAACCCAGAAGAAATAATCAATAAAATTGGAGATGCAAATTATTCTGAGGATTTTCAACTAACAATAAAGACAAGTAAAGGGGATATTAGGTTGAATATGTTTGCAACCAAAACGCCTCATACTGTAGCTAATTTTGAAGCTTTAGCTAAAGCGGGTTATTATGATGGATTGACTTTTCACAGGGTGATACCTGATTTTATGATTCAAGGAGGTTGTCCACTTGGGACAGGGACTGGTAGTCCAGGATATAGATTCGAAGATGAGTTTCATCCAGATTGTAGACATGATGGTCCAGGGGTTTTATCTATGGCCAATTCAGGTCCAGGTACGAATGGTAGTCAGTTTTTTATCACTCACACTGAGACAGCATGGTTAGATGGTAAACATACTGTCTTCGGTAAAGTAGTAGATGAAAGTGATCAAGCTGTTGTAGATTCGATAGGAATGGGAGACACTATAAGTTCAATAGAATTCAATTAGATAAGACATTATTCTAGCAGTTATATTATTTGCTGAAGATAAAAAGCATCGATATAAAATATAAATAACGACCGTTACGAGCTGAAATTTGTAATGGTCGTTTTGTATTTTTGTGATTGAACCCAAAATATACAATAGAAAATCTATTACATATTGAAATACCTGCAATATAAGTCGTTTCACTGATTTTCTTTTTCACCATAGCGGTGTTATGATTCAGTCAGTAAAGCCATTTATATTATTGGTCTTTCAATCTTTCCCATCAAGTCGGGACAGGCCATTACGAAGTTCCATTGCATAATTCGGGTTGAATAGTTGTGATACCTTACAGCTATATTTGTAGGGAATAATTGAATCTAACACATGAAAAAAGTACTAGTCATAACATATTATTGGCCACCAGCATCTGGTCCTGGTGTTCAGCGTTTTCTGAAGTTTGTAAAGTACTTTTCTAACTTTGGAGTTCATTCTTATATACTGACCGTAAAAAATGGCAGTTATTCATCTGTTGATCCATCTTTATTGAAGGATATACCTAAGGAAGTTATTACCTATAAAACCAAGGCAATAGAACCTTTCGCACTTTACAACTTCTTAAGAGGAAAGAAAGGTAAGAGTGTAGAAGTGGGAATGGGAAATATAAAAAATACAACTTCTCTATTTGGCAAATTGTCTCGGTATATAAGGTCAAATTATTTTATTCCTGATGCTAGAGTAGGATGGAACAGTTACGCAACTAAAGAAGCTATCAAAATTTGTAAAAAAGATGGTATAAGGACAATTATCACTACAGGTCCTCCGCATAGTACACATTTGATAGGTTTGTATATCAAAAAAAATATGGATGACATTAATTGGATAGCTGATTTAAGAGATCCATGGACGAGTATTTATTATGAAAAGTATTTAAATAGATCAGAAAAGTCTACTGATAGAAACCAACAATTAGAAAATGAAGTGTTAACTTCTGCAGACCATATTGTTGTTGTTAGTCAAGGAATGAAAGAAGAATTTCAGGATAGAGCAAAGTCAATTTCTGTCATACCAAACGGATTTGATGGAGCAGATATGAATGCATCGGCACCTAATGTTTCAAAAAAATTTGTATTTGCATATATAGGAAACTTCAAAGCCAATCAAAATGTAAAATCTGTATGGCAGGCATTAAGAGAACTGTGTAATGAAGATAAACATTTCAATGAAAATATTGTACTTAGACTTACGGGTGTAGTGAACACAGAAATTAGAAATTCAATTGAACAGATAGATTTAAATAGACATGTGAAATATGAAGATTTTGTGAAGCACGATTTGGCAGTGTCAAAAATGATGAATTCAAATCTCCTTTATCTTCCTATACCAAAAGCTGAGAATAACCAAATGATTCTTACAGGTAAAATATTTGAATATATGGCTTCTCATACTCCTATATTAAGTGTAGGTCCGGTAGATGGTAATGCAGCAGCAGTTTTAAAAGGTTGTGAAAGAGGTGAAATGTTTGAATATAAAAACAAAGAAGCAATTAAGTCAAAAATAAAAGAAGAATACCAATACTGGAAAGATCACGGAGGTGTCGGCAGGAAAGAAGAATCTGAAAATTACAAAAAATATGAGCGTAAGACACTGACCAAAGATTATGCGGAATTAATTTCTAAGTTGTAAAATCTAATTACCTTACCCTTATGAGAAAGGCATCAACAGTTTTTATTACAGGTACAGGCCGTTCGGGAACGAACGTTACCAAGTCAATTTTTGCTAAACATTCTCTCTGTGCTACACTACCATTTGAATATAGATTTTCAGTTGATCCTAATGGAATAGTTGATTTTCTAAACCAATATAGTAGTACCTGGTCGCCTTTTATGGCTGATAAAAGATTGCGTGAACTCGAGAATTACCTTTTGAATCTAGCTCAAAGAAATGAATTTGAATATAAAGCAAGTAATTGGCTTAGAACAATAGATACTCAATCAGAAAAAATAACACCTTTTTCATATGCAGGATGGGAATTGGAAAAATGGTTTCCAGGATATAGAAAATATGTTGAAGCTTTATTTAATCATTTAGTTGATTATAAATATACAGCAAGTTGGCCGGGTTCAGATTCACTGTCAGAGAATAATAGAATGTATTTTGGATCACCTAAAACGAAAGCACAATTGACTACTATACTTTCAGAGTTTTTAGCTAGTTGTTTCAATTCTTATTTAAATAAGACGAAGAAGAAAGTTTTTATAGAGGACAATACTTGGAGTTTATTATATGCTGATGATTTACTAAAACTGGTGCCAAGTGGGAAAATCCTGCACGTAATCCGAGATCCAAGAGACGTGATATCTTCATTGATGAAACAGAGGTGGGCACCGTCAAACGTAGATCAGTTACTTACTTGGTACCAGTCAATTTTGTCAATTTGGAAATCACAGAAAAACGAATTGAATGATAATCAATTTTTGGAAATTAAATTGGAAGATCTTATTTCAGATACCGAAGTTGTTCTGAAGAACACCTGTGCATTTATTGGTATAGAATATGAAGTTGTAATGACGCAAATAGACTTGTCAAAATCAAATTCAAATAGATATAAAAAAGAACTATCAACTGGCGATATCCATAAAATAGAAAATGCACTCAGTGATATTCTTATTGAGTATGATTATTAGAACCTTTAGATTTAAAATAATTAAGGGACTTCGACTCCAGTTGCAGCACTCCATATCTCAAACCATTGAGCATCAGAAATAATGGTGTGTACTGAATCAACCGCTATTTTTATCCTTTTGATTTTGGAAGAACCGACTACTGGCCTTATATCAGCTGGATGATGAAGAAGAAATAAATACACCATCTCGTCTAATTCCCAATCGTATTTTTTTGCAACATTATGTAATCTTTCTCTTTGATTAAGCAGAGTTGGGTTTTGACTAGGAGCAAACAATCTACCTCCGCCCATCGGAGACCATGCCATTGGAATCATTCTTTCAAGTAAACAATGATCTAATGTTCCATTCGTAAATGAAGAGAGTTCAAATGGAGATATCTCAATTTGATTACAATCTACATCAACTGATGAGTTTATAAGCTTTACTTGATCAACAGTAAAGTTGGATACTCCAAACTGACGAATCTTTCCACTTGTTTTCAATATGTCTATCGCTTTCATAATCTCATTTGGATTCATTATAGGACTTGGCCGATGGATAATAAGCATATCGATATAATCTGTCCTCAAGTTTTTTAGTGATGTATTTACACTGTTTATTATATGCCCTTTACTAGTGTCATAATGTTTTGCTTTTATGTTGGGTCTTTTGTCAGACTGCATCATAATTCCGCACTTAGTTATAATCTGTAATTGGTCTCTCGCTATACCAGACTGTTGGAAAGCTTTCCCCCATTCTGCTTCGGTAGTATGTCCACCATATATATCTGCATGGTCAAAAGTTGTTACACCCATATCAAGGCAGCCTGCTATAAGTTTTGTCATTTCAGAAGTGTTGAGCTGAGCGCCCCATACACCCCATTTCATAACACCAGCAATTATTCTTGAGTAGTTTGATCTTGGCATTTTCTTTTTTATTGCCAAATGTATAATAATCCTATTAACTTGATTGTGTATTTCAAATACATATATTAAAAAGCAGCTTGTGGCTGGGTAATGTAAGGTTTTGATTTCTGACCCTAAAGCAGGAAAAGTTGTAGCGGATGCCTTATAACGCTTGAGGTAGGGGAGTGGCAATATTTATGAATTATTTACTTTCGATTGATTCACTGCGTTTTCATATTTAGTGGGTTGAAAATGCTAATGAGTAGAATTCGATCCAAAATTGGGGTGTCTAAAGTTTTATATTGTGGACATAGTATCGTTCGTAAATAAGTGGAATTAAAATCAAAATGCAAGATTATTAAAACAAGTGTTACTATCAATCAAAACCAAATGAAGAAAAATAGAAAAGATTAATAAATTTGTCGTACTTTTGCAGCCGTTTAAAAAGTTTATTAACCACTTCCGACCCTAAAATCGGAATACAAACCTGATTCTTAATATGTTAGATGATAAGGATCTTGTACAAGATGAAAACAATGCAGATGGTAATACATCTGAGGAAACATCAAGTCAAGGAAAAACAATTGTAGAAAAAGCAGCAGATGCGACTAAATCAGCAGTAGAAACTGTTGTTGAGAAGGTAATAGAAGCCAAAGATGCGGTAGTAGGAGCTATTACTGAAGATGAAAAGCCATCTCGTAAAGACGAGCCACGACCAGAAGATATGAGAGGTCCTCATGATGATTTTGATTGGTCTTTAGGAGATAGAAATACGCAAGTGTATAGTGATGAGGAAATCGCACAATACCTAAAAGATTACACAGAAACTTTAGGAAATGTTCAAGAAAACTCTGTAGTATCTGGTATCGTAACGGCTATTCACTCTGGTGATGTAGTATTAGATATCAATTACAAGTCAGATGGACTTGTATCTTTTTCAGAATTTAGAGATATGCCTGATCTAGCGATTGGAGATCATGTCGATGTGTATGTAGAAGATAAAGAAGATCAAAGAGGTCAATTAGTATTGTCAAGAAGAAAAGCTAAGCTTATTAAGGCTTGGGAAATGCTTGTTGATAGCTACGAAAACGGAACCATAATAAAAGGTACTGTAGTATCAAAAACAAAAGGTGGATTAATCGTAGATTGTAGTGGATTGGAAACTTTCTTACCGGGTTCGCAGATTGATATCAAGCCTATCATTGATTATGATGCATATGTGAATAAGACGATGGAATTCAAGGTGGTTAAGATTAACGAAACTATCAAGAATGCCGTAGTATCTCACAAAGCATTAATCGAGAGCGATCTTGCTGAGCAGAGAGAGCACATCATCTCTTCACTAGAGAAAGGTCAAGTATTAGAAGGTACAGTGAAGAACATCACAGACTTCGGTGCATTCATGGACTTGGGAGGTGTAGATGGACTTCTATATATCACAGATATCTCATGGGGAAGAATCAATCATCCAAACGAGATATTAGAGCTTAATCAGAAAGTTAACGTTGTTGTACTTGACTTTGATGAGAACAAGAAGAGAATTTCTCTTGGACTTAAGCAACTACAACCACACCCTTGGCAAACGCTTGGTGAGGAAATAGCTGAAGGTTCAACAGTGAAAGGTAAGATAGTTAACATTGAAGATTACGGTGCATTCTTAGAAATTATACCAGGTGTTGAAGGTCTTATCCACGTATCGGAAGTTACATGGAGCAACCAGCCAGTAAACGCTAGAGATTATTTCTCTTTGGCAAAAGAAATTGAAGCTAAAGTTGTAACTATTGATAGAGACGAAAGAAAAATGTCACTATCGATCAAGCAATTATCTGAAGACCCTTGGTCATCAATTGGAGATCAATTCCCAGTTGGAAAGAAATTCTCAGGGGTTGTGAAAAACCTTACTCCATACGGTGTATTCGTAGAGCTTGAAGAAGGAATCGGTGGAATGGTTCATATCTCAGACCTATCATGGACAAAGAGATATTCTCACCCATCAGAATTCACAAAAGTAGGTCAAACGATAGATATTCAAATATTGGAAATCGATCAAGATAGTAGAAAGCTTTCATTAGGTCATAAGCAATTAGAGGAGAACCCTTGGGATACTTTCGAGAATGTATTCCCAATTGGGTCTTATCACGAAGCTACACTTATCAAAAAAGATGATAGAGGTGGAATCGTTCAGTTGCCTTATGGTCTAGAAGCATATGCTCCTTTGAGACATTTAAAGAAGGATGATAACACAAGTGTAGAAGTTGATGAAACGAATACATTCAAAGTGATCGAATTCAATAGAGATGATAAGAGAATATTGGTATCTCACTTAAGATATGTTGAAGACATAAAGAGAGAAGCTGATGATACTGTAAGATCAGAGAAAAGAGAAGAGAGAAAAGTTGTTCAGAAAGCCGTAAAGAAAACTCAATCTAATGTGGAGAGAGCTACTTTTGGTGATTTGGATGTATTCTCTCAATTGAAAAATCAATTAGCTGAAGATGCTCCGAAACCACCAGCTCCAAAACCGCCAGCACCTAAAAAGGCTGCAGTTGTTAAGGAAGAAGTGAAAGAAGAAGCTCCAGTGAAAGAGGAAGTGAAAGCTGAAAAACCTGTAAAGAAAGAGGTGAAGAAAGCGACACCCGTAAAAGCAAAAGCTGCTCCTAAAGCTAAAAAGGCGAAAGCTGCTTCTGATGAAGATGATTTCAAGAAAATTGAAGGAATAGGACCTAAAATCTCTCAACTTATAAAAGATGCAGGTATACCTACATTTGAAGCATTAGCTAACACTGATGCTGAAAAGATCAAAGAGATTTTGGCAGAAGCTGGAAGTAGATATAGAATGCATGATCCGACAACTTGGCCTGCACAGTCTAAGATGGCTGCTGAAGGTGATTGGGATGGTCTGAAAAAATGGCAGGATGAATTAGATGGAGGTAAGTAATTACTAAGTTTTAATTCTCAACAAGAATATAGCCTTCAATCCTTTATTGGGTTGGAGGCTTTTTTAGTTTGGTGTATATTCCGATCGAAATAGAGGAATCAATAGAAATTAAAAGTTGTTGACATCAAATAAGATTTGCTAACCTTCTTTGAAAGTATATTACTTATTGTAAATTCAGTATTATTTTCAGAAATATTGAATCGGTAATTTATTCTGATTTCAATATTACAAACTTAATGTATTGTATTTTTTGTTTAACTAAAAAGGGTAAAGTGTTAAACAAAACACTATATTGTAAGTTGTTATGCTGTATTTGAATATCAAAGTATATGAGTAAAAAAAAGGTTGTAGTAATTGGTTCTGGGTTTTCTGGCTTGGCTTCTGCATGTTGCTTGGCTCAAGGAGGTCTAGATGTTACTGTAGTCGAAAAAAACAATTCGCTAGGAGGGAGAGCTCGAAAGTTTGAACATGAAGGTTTTATGTTTGATATGGGCCCTAGTTGGTATTGGATGCCAGAAGTGTTTGATCAATTTTTTGAAAAGTTTGGGAAAAAAGTTTCTGACTACTACACACTGGAAAGATTAGATCCATCATACAGGGTCTATTTTGAAGATGAATATGTTGACATACCAGCTACAATGCCAGAACTATACAAATTTTTTGATTTTCATGAGCCAGGATCTTCAAAAGCGCTAAAAATTTTTCTTGATGAAGCGGAATATAAGTACCAAGTTGGAATGGATGAGTTTGTCTGGAAACCAGGACATGGGATAACTGAGTTTATTGATATTAGAGTTGTAAAATCTTTATTTAAACTTCAGATGTTTTCTAGTATTGATAAACAAATAAGGAAGTTATTCAAGAATCCAAAATTGATTAAACTATTAGAATTTCCAGTATTATTTCTAGGAGCAACTCCAGCAGATACTCCTGCATTGTATTCTTTGATGAATTACGCAGATCTCAAACTTGGTACTTGGTATCCACAAGGAGGAATGCATAAAATTATCGAAGGAATGGTTAGTTTAGCAAAAGATCTCGGGGTCAAGTTTGAAACTAACACAAATATTAATGCAGTTACAATAGAAAGTAAACAAGTGAAGTCGGCAAATTCTAACAATATTAAATTAGACTGTGACTATTTAGTTGCAAGTGCAGATTATCATCATGTCGATCAACATATAATGCCAGAAGGATATAGAAATTATTCAGAGGATTATTGGGATAAGCGTACTATGGCGCCTTCCTCATTGCTTTTCTATCTTGGACTAGATTCAAAAGTTGAAGGAATCAAACACCATAACTTATTCTTTGATGAAGATTTTGATTTACATGCTGAGGAAATTTATAAAAATCCAAAATGGCCGACAAAACCGCTATTCTATATTTGTTGTCCATCCAAAACTGATAATACCATAGCGCCAGTAGGAAAAGAAAATATGTTTTTATTAGTGCCATTAGCACCTGATTTAGAAGATAGTGAAGAGATGAGAGAAAAATATTTTAATATTATTTGTAATCGCATTATTGATAAAGTTGGTGTAGACATCAGACCATTGGTAAAATTCAAGCGTTCATATTGTATGAATGATTTCAAATCAGATTATAACGCATATAAAGGAAATGCTTATGGATTGGCAAATACACTGTTCCAAACGGCGTTCCTTAAACCTAAATTAAAAAATAAGCACTTAAAGAATGTTTATTATACAGGGCAATTAACAACTCCTGGTCCTGGAGTGCCTCCATCATTAATATCAGGACAAGTTGTAGCAGCGGAAATCCTTAAAACTATTAACTTATGATCAGTCTTTATAATGAAACTTGTCAGGAGATTAGTAAGTTAATTACTAACAATTATAGCACCTCATTTTCTTTAGGAATTAAAGTGTTTGCACCTAAGTTCCGAGCGCCGATTTACAATATTTACGGATTTGTAAGATTTGCAGATGAAATAGTAGACACATTTCACAATAGTGATCGTAAGGTTTTGTTAGAGGAATTCAAAAAAGAAACATATGCAGCCATAGAAAGAAAGATCAGTCTTAATCCAGTTCTTCATTCGTTTCAAGAAGTAGTTCATCAATATGGCCTCGAATTAAAACATATTGAAGCTTTCTTGAAGAGCATGGAGATGGACCTATATGATATAGAATATGATGATAAAACACTTAAAGAATATATTTATGGTTCTGCAGAGGTAGTTGGACTTATGTGCCTCAAAGTATTCTGTGAAGGAGACGAAAAAGAATATAACAGACTTGAGGCGTGGGCAATAAGTCTAGGTAGCGCGTTCCAAAAAATAAATTTTCTTAGAGATATTAAATCTGATTTTGAGGAGAGAGGTAGAACGTATTTTCCTGGTGTAGATCTGAATAATTTCTCCCAAGAAGAAAAGGCTAGAATCGAAGCCGATATTCAAAAAGATTTTGATCATGCGTATATAGGTATAAAGCAATTACCTACTGGGGCTAGACTAGGTGTCTTTACTGCTTATAGATATTATCTTTCTCTTTTTTATAAGATTAAAAATGCGAGCGCACAAAATATTTTGTCCGAACGATTTCGTATTAATAATGGAAAGAAGATGTATTTGTTAACTTCTTCTGTATTGAAGAATAAGCTTGGCACACTTTAAATCATTATTTTTAAGATAATATAGGATTATTTAAAGTGATTGTATTGAAATAGATGAGTGAATATTGTCTACAAAATCCTCATTAATTCAATCAATACAGATTTCATTTCTCTTCGGACTTTCGTTTTTTTGCTATATTCGTCCAATAAGCTAAATATTACTCATGTCAGATAACCAAAATATGAGATTTTTTTTATTAATTATATCGATTTTCTTTTGGATAATTAAAATATCATCCCAAGATATAACCGTTCCTGAGGATTTTACAGTTGAAAAATTACCGATTTCAGTAGGAACGCCAATTGGGATAACTTTTACTAAAAAAGACCATGGATTTATCTGGGGGAAAGATGGAAAAGTATGGCCTTATCATGATAATATTATATCTACTGAACCTCTCATTGATATCAGTGAAGAAATAAATAGACAGTCAGACCACGGTTTGGTCGGCTTTGTTCTTGATCCTTCTTTTTTGAGCAATGGATATTTTTATATGATGTATGGGGTAGATAGGCATCACTTATTGTATCATGGAACACCAGAATACGACCCATTAGAGACATTATCTAGTCAGGCAAGCATAGGTCGAATAACTAGATATAAAGCTGATGAAAATACAAATTTTACTTCAATTGTAGAAGGAAGCAGACATATTTTAATAGGTGGATCATTCGAAGATGGGTTGCCAATTCTTATGACGAGCCATTCAACAGGCAGTTTGGTTTTTGGCACAGATGGGACACTGATGGTATCCTTTGGTGACGGCGGGTCATTTAAAGAAAAAGATATTGGTAATGCAGCTGATACTTATCACGAACAGTCACTAGCTGATGGTACTATTTCGGAAGTCGAAAATGTAGGTTCTTTTCGATCGATGCTAAAAAATAGCGCTTGTGGTAAATTGCTAAGAATAAATGCCAAAACAGGTAAAGGTATACCAACAAACCCATATTATGATGAAAATGACCCAGATTCATATAAATCTAAAGTTTGGTCCATGGGTTTTCGTAACCCATATAAATTTATGAAAATTCCTAATACTGGTTCTCATAATTTGATTGACGGTGATCCTGGAGTTTTTCTCTTAGGTGACGTAGGTTCTAGTCATTGGGAGGAACTTAACTTAATTGATGGACCAGGAAAATGGTATGGATGGCCAATTTTTGAAGGACATAGAGAAAGTCCTGGATTTGTTCAACTTGACGCTGTAAATAAAGAAACCAACAATGATTCTGAAGATTGCGATTTTTATACATTTAAAGACATTTCATCTAATGTTAATAGTATTGGTTTGTACGATTTTGAGAATCCTTGTGATGATCAGAAACAGATTCCAGAAGAGTTTAGACTTATACATGAAGCTCCTTTGCTATCATATAGCAGTAATTTCTGGAACCCTCCTGCTAAGACTACAATTAGTGGATGGGATAGCGAAGGGTGGTTAGAGGCTTTATCTATTAATGAGACAGACTCTAATGTTGAGGGCGTTCTTATGGAAGGAGGGGCAATATTACCTGGAGGATTCAATAGATTTAGTGTGTTTCCTGATGAATATATAAACAAATTTTTTATGGGAGATTATATGGGTACAATACATACAATTACTTTTGATGATCAATATAAAGTGAAAACTATAGAGAAGTTTGCTGATGGAAAAAGTGGCATGACGGATATAGAGTTTAATCCTTCAGATGGTCATCTTTATGCAGTACATTATATTGATAACTCAATTTATAAAATTGGATTTGGTGGTGCCTTGCCCCCAACAATTATTACAGATCAGAGTGCTATGTATGGACCAAGTCCATTGGTAGTGGATTTTAATGCGTCAGCTTCTGTGACAAATAGTGATACACCTCTTTCTTGGAGATGGGTTATTGATGGTGATACGGTATCAGCTGATCCTGTGCTAGTGTACGAGTTTGTAAGCGATTCGGCTAAAGCATTTGAAGTAGAGCTAATTGTTTTTGATGAAATTGGTAAGAAGTCTGAAGCTCTGTACACCGTTTCCGTCAATAATACTCCGCCTAGAGCAAAAATAGTTAGTCTGTCCGATGGAGATACATATACATTAGATGATGTTAATACTGTTTTACTTAAGGCCGAGGTTTCTGATGACGAGTATTCAAATGATGAACTTAACTATAGTTGGAGAGTGGATCTGTATCATGACGATCATTTTCATCCCGGACCGGAGGATTATAGAGAAGAGACTGTAGCATTCATAGACCCTGTTGGATGTGGATTAGAGTTTTATAGATATAAAGTTTTATTGACTGTACAAGATCCAGCTGGACTTTCGGTAGCTGATACTGTAGAGTTATTGCCATACTGCGGAAGTCGATTTGCTGACGTGTTTGACCTCAATGCAACTGATTTAGGAAACACCATTGGTTTAAATTGGAGTATTACTAATGATCAAGATGTTGCATATTTTGAGATAGAGAAAAGTGATGACTTTATTTTTAGAACTATAGATAGAGTTGAAAAATCTACAAATAATGATTACGTTTATATAGATAATACTCCACTTTTAGGTAAGAATATCTACAGGTTAAAGGCATTTAATTTTGAGGGCAACTATTTGTACAGCAATAAAACGGACGTAATATTTCAAAATGATATTGGTTTAAATATATATCCTAACCCAGCATTTGACGCTTTGGTCGTGCAGTTTAAGAATCAGATGCGAGGCGAGATAAAAATGGCGATTATAGATATGACTGGAAAAAAAGTTTTCCAAAGCACACTAACTAATAATACTGAAAAGGGAATATTTGAAAGCGTAGATACAAGCGATTTCAGCGCTGGGTTATATTATATCATACTTGAAAACGATGAATGGACAAGACAAAGTAAATTCATTAAAATGTAACTCAATTGTGAAATCTTTAGTTTGTAGTTGTTATAATATATAATAGTATTAAAATCCAACCACATAAAGAATACAAAGCCTTCCCGAATAAATATACCTCACTTAATTGGATGAAAAGCATCATTGCGGATGAATGATAAGTGTTCTACAGATAATATTTGTGCGTTTGGGTGGCTATATGCTATTTTTCAATAAGTATTACCAAATAATTGTGTAGAATTTTGATAGTCTTTAATCGTTAATTAGGACAGGCACGTTTCTGTGACTAAATATAAATTACTGATTAACCGCGATACTAAAGGCTTGGTAACTACTCAGGTACCCAAAATGCTTAAAATTAATAAAACTAAAAGTTATCCACAAATTAAGAAACAATTAAGCTGTCCAGCGAGAAAACTAAAAGTTATCCACGTTTAGGCTTGGTGTTCTGTCTATTATGTTAGTCTTATTACACAAGTATATTGATCTGATAATAATTATATTGCGATCTTTGAGATGTGG